>ERZ1046148.307-NODE-307-length-31320-cov-10.656389_pt1 | contig 31320 bp, 53 predicted proteins | sample MGYA00383090_ERZ1046148 | MGnify/ENA primary metagenome ERZ1046148 (study PRJEB29581, sample SAMEA5548360) | metagenome | biome: marine; feature: coastal; material: water | depth 25 m | study: Short-term variability in the microbial, nano- and picoplankton... | reverse complement strand
TAATTTTTAAAATCAAATTCTATTTCATTCATCTTAGCTCGCATTTGTAAAGTGTATCTTAACTTTTCTGCCTCTTCTATTTTCATAGCATCGTACACTTCTTTAGCAGCTCTTTTCTCAGCCTCTGGCTTTGTTAAACTTTTTTTATATTGATAGAAATCCCTTACTTCATCAAAGTTTTTATAAAGTCTTTCTCCATTACTTTCAGAAATTAAACCCTCTTTAATACCATTAATAATACATTGCTTAAAACCACTCATACGCAGTTCTCCAATCTTTTAAACATGGTTGCAGATTTAGCATCTTGTTCAAATATTTCTCTTTGTGTTATCATTAAAGGCACTATATCTCCGTTCTCATCTAACCTGGTCCCAACAACAAACGGCATATCAACATCATTAGTAGTATTCATTCTTGAAAATTCTTTGTCTTTAATTTTATAATAAGCGTTTTTCATATCCGCCTCTACTTTGGCTTGCTCTTTTAATGTTTTGTTATATTCAGCTATTGGCATACTATCTCTTTGGTATGTAATTTTTTTATAAACAGCGTGAGATTTATCTATTATTGGATCTAATTCTTTTAAAGATATTTGTAATTCAAAAGAAAAACCATCTTTAGTTAAAACTTGATTGTGCATCCGTCTATATTCTGTTGGGTTTTTTCTTTGAGTTCTACCAACATCATCTAAGAAATCGTCAATTTCTATAACTTTGTAAGTTTTATTTAATTCATCAAGTAATAGTTTTGCTTGAGTTATTGTATCTACACTTATTCTAGCACCCAACCAATCTGGGATATTTTGTGGCGTTAATTCTTTTTTAACAGCTAATTTTTCCTTGATTTTAGCCTCATCTTTAACTCTTGCCGCTAAATTGCCATCATATTTTGTTGCAATAGCTTGCAAATCTTTTTTAAGAGGCTCAAGTTTTTTTGATAAAGTTTTGTAAATCTCTTTATAATCATTAGATTTTTGATATAATCTTATACCTATGGAATTAAAATCGCCAACAGACTTATTAGCAAGTCCACGAATGAGTGGAGGTTTGCTTTGTGCAGTTGCTAAAACTGTTGATGATAGAGCTGTATCTGTCTCTTGGGATTTTGATACTAAGTCTTGGGTTTTTGCTAAAGGGTTATTAATAGGTACTGTTTTAGCTGCAGCTCCAGCCTCTGCCTCAGCTCTTATGGCTGCAGATGTTCCAGCATCAAACATTTCTCCCTCAGATAATGAGGCTTGATTTCTATAAGTTGCCTCAGTAGGTACATCAAAATTTTTAGCTGCCTCAATATCTTGAGCTAAAGTAGTTTCATTTCTATTAAAATTAGTTTTATTAATGCCTGGAGCATTAGTATCTGTAGATAATTTACTTACATTAAAATCAAGAGAGTTAAGATCTTTTAATGTATCAGCATAAATGCCTTGATTTGTAGCACCCTCTTTTTCAAGTTTATCTTTTCTTGCTACTAATTTTTTTCTAACTTCAAAAAGTTCGTTAGCAGATAATTGAGAAACTGATTTTCCTTGTATCCCCACTCCTAACCCAGCAGTTTTAATTACATAATTTGGATTTCTAACATTTTGATATGCACCAGATTTGGGGTCCAGGCTAATTATTCTTTCAGATCCATCTGTAAGTTTAACTTTAATAGAAGTTTTATTTTTACTTACACTAAGAATAGGAACATTAACTTTATTTCCTTTACCATCAAATATATCAACCAAGTCTCCAGGCTTTACATTTGTTGGTGGTAATAAGTTATCTGTATCAATAGGATTTTTAGGTGGTGGTAAATCTAACTCTGTGCTTTCATTAACAGACTTAACTGCAAGATCTAATCTTTCTCTATGCTCAATTCTACCATTAGCATTGTCTGGGAAAGGATTATCTTTTTGTGGAATTTTATAATTATCTAATTCAACATTTTTAAATTTTGGATTTATTTCTCCTAATTCTTTGTTAAGTTTTTGGAGATCTTCATCTGGTAATTTAAAAAGATGTTTTTTACCAACATCAATACCTTTACCAAATGCTTTAAATACTCCTAAAAGAGCTGGAGATAAAACCGCTGATGCACCAGAAACCATTGCAACATTTTTTAAACCAGTTTCAAAACCAGCATCTTCAAAACCTAATTCTTTTCTATAAGGCTGAGCTTTTAATTGGATCATTGTTTCTGAAACACCACCAATAATTGCCTCCATCCAAGCAACCCTTACAGCAGCTGCACCCAATGTTGCTGGTACTGAATAACCAAAAGATGCTACTACGCCCAATTGCATATATGGATCTTTAAAAGCTGTTAAAGCCATACCACCAAATCCACCAATAATTTTTCCAGATGTTGTTGCTCTTTCATTTACTGAGCTATATTCTTGCCAGGCATCTTTAGCTTTTTTGCTAATAAGTTTTTGCATACTTTCTTGGCTATCATAACCACTCTCAAACAATTTAGTTTTTAACTCTTCATTGTTTGCACTAGCTGATGATACTTGCTCCCAGAAATTAGCCTCTAATTCTGGTAGACTTCTTATATCTTCCATTCCCTCTCCAGTTTGCCAATTAAACTGTTGATCTATTGGGTTTTCAAAATTAGAATTTCCGCTTTCGTGCAATAGCTGCACTACATTTCCATACTCTTCTGTTTTATTACTTAATTCAGATTGTGTCATTTCTGTCATACTAAAGGCTTTACTTACAGCCGCAAAGTTTTCAGATATGTCTGTTCTTGCTCCTTTAGACCAGCTTTCGTCTGTTGGTGGAACAAGAGCTTTATCTTCGTCAAAGAAAATACTCATTATTTCATTCCCGTTAAAATTTCGTCTTTTATGTTGTTAATGTTAATTATAAAATACAGTTCACTATTTGGTGTGCTATCACTACTCATTAAATATTCTGGTTCTCCATTGCCAGTAGGATCTTCTCCCATAGCAATTCTATATTTACCATTACCTATACTTACAAAATATGGAGGATCTTTTTTAAAGATTTCTGCTAAAGTAATTTCATTACCTTTCATAGATCCATCTCCTATGATTGCGTTCTCTCCATTTTTAGATGCTTTAAGCCATAAGGTTTCGTCTTTTTCCATTGCCTCAACAACACTAGAAAATTTGCCATTTTGTAGCCATGATGGAATATGTACTTGATTTCCTCTAGTGTCGTTATCATAACCACCCATACCAGTTAGAGAAAAATTATTTCCTAATATATTGTAATCTGAATTAACTCCACCTGATGCCATAATAAATGCTTTTTCCCAATTGTTAGCATCAAAATCATTTGTTGTTTTTCCACTATCTCTTAACTGTGCCATGTAAATATAATTTGCAGTTTCTACAATGTTATTAAAAGTATCTTCGTTATGTAAAAATGTTGTTTGGTATTTAGCAACCTTAGATAAATAACCCGTATCAGAAGTTTTTATTTTATAGATATTTTTAAGTTCTTCATTTTTAGAAATTAAATAACCCTCAACTGCAAGATTTACATTTGCACTTGGCGCATAATCATTCATTATAGTTAGTCCACCAATAGTAGATAAAAAAGTATTGTCTTTAGACAGTTGTTTAAAAGCTATATCGCTATCAACTCCAAATCCATTAACTAGAGTAGTTGAAAGTCTTATAATATCTTTTGCATTATCTGCAGAATTAAAAGCATCTTTAATTTGTTGCTCTTCATTGGCTGTAAAAAATTTAACTTCTCTATTATAAAAACCAGCTACTGTTTTAGCTTTAGAAACTCTTGTACTAATAGCGGATGAAAATTCTGTAAGATCTCCAGTTTGCAACATTTCTTGAAAACCTATTTCATTAAGAGTAATTATACCTTTATCGTGAGCTGTTTTCATTTGATCTTTATTTAGATCAGTTGTTAGTTTAGCAAGAAACTTTCTAGTAATTTCTAAATTTCTTGCCTCTTTTAACCCAACACCCTTACCATCTCTTAATTGTTTATTTTTATATTCGACTAAAATATTTTCTCTGTTTTCCAATTCAGAAACAGACATTGTGGAAAGCTGAACATATGTGTTAGCATCCTCAGCCATAGTTTTTAATTTTAATAAAGTTGCTTGATCGTTGCCATCTGTAGCAATTTTAACTGCTGTATTATATTCATTACCATCAAATATAATTCCACTTTCTAAAGCACTTTCCATTTTCTTAACATTATCTTTGTTTAAATTGTTGCTGCTAGATTTTGAAGTTTTGAAATGTGTTTTTAGCTTTTGAACATCCTCTATATCTAATCTGTCGTCTTTTTCTGCCATCGCCATAGCTGCTTTTTGATCTGCTACACTAACATTTTTATATCCAAAAAAAGCTATATCTCTCGATATTTTCTTTTTAACATCTCCAATTGTACTACCAAAAATTTCTGTTGATTTTGTATCTAATCTTATTTTTAATTCTTTAGCAGCATTATCTTTTTCAAGTTGAGTTGATCCATATAAAGCCTTTTTACTTAAACTTGTTAAATAATCTAACTCAGTAGATCTTGCTTTTTCTAAAAATAATTTTGTACTATTGCCTTTGATAGTTATTAAATCTTCTGTGCCTTGTTTATTAACCCAATTTTTAAATATTTTTTTAGAAAACAAACCACTAAAATTATGATCGGTGTCTTGTACTTTTTTAATTTCTTTAGCAAAATAAGAAACTGCTTTATCTGGATCATCCATATTACTAGCTTTTAATTTATGAGATGCCAATCCCTCGTTATTTTCATTACCAACCATTATCTCTTTAATTTTTTCTTTTACTTCGGTTTCAGATTTTACTTGTTGGTGTTTTTCATATAAATTTTCTCCAGCTTTCAACATACCTTTCATAGCATTGCCAATAGCTCCAGCCTCAGACATACTTATTCGTCTAGTGTCCATTACATTTGAGGATCTTGCTGTTGGTTCAAGTTGTGATTTATATAATTTTATTGCCATAATTTTCCTAAGTTATAAATGGTGTTGCTGTTGATAATAAACTTGCGCCAGCTGCATAGTATGATGCTTTCTTAGCAACTTTACCTCTCCATCTTGAAAGAGCTGCATCAGCTCTTAATTGTATTGCCTCGTTCTCTTTTGTGTCTCTTGCATTTTCTGCGTTAAATTGCATAATATCTTTATCTGTTTGCAGCTCTAATTCTTGTTCGTATAAAGCAGTTAGTACAGTTCCAGACATATCAGCTCCACCGCCAGCATACGCTACTCTTGTTTTGCCTTGGATCTGTTCAACAGTTTTGTCAAATTTAGGTACAGAGTATTCGTTATGAATACTCATAATTTGTTTCGCCTCTTGATCTTTTATTTTTGCATTACGCTCATCGATCTTAGCCTGGTATTGCATTGCTGTATTTTGTGACTTACCAGCAAATATATCTCCAAAAAAACTCATTTTATAATCCTTGCATATCTAATAAAGTCTGAACCATCGGGACCATATCCAGTCATAGTTCCCTCAGATTTTAGACCTAGCCATCCAGCAAATCGCAATGCCATATCGCAATCAGCTTTCACGCTTGTTTGTAATCTTTTAATGTTTTGTGTTTTTATTATAATATCGGTTCTATTCTTTATATGCTTTGCGCAGAAAATAGGATACTTAAAAATTTCTTTTGTTGCTAAGACCCACCCCTCGGCAACGCCATCCCAAAGTTTAAAAACTCCTCCAGCCGCAATAGGCTTTCCATCAACTAAACCAGTAAAAGACATACCCGCCTCTTGCAAATAATAAGCATACTTCTTATGTTCGGGTCTCAATTCTAAAGCCTCACTATTAAGACCAGCATTTAAGATATAATCAGCGTGTTTGTTTTCAAATGGTACAATTACTGGATTAGACATTTTCTGTTTCCAATCTAGGATATATACCCAGGATAGTCATTGGCAGCGCTTGTGGTTGCTTAACATAAATTAATCCCTCGGTTCCGTGTCCAGCATCAAATTCAATAGATTTATCTCCAGTAAATAATGGCACGGGTAAATCCATACTTGCTCCACTATCTCTAAAGTCAATTGCAGTTAAGTTGTCGTGGCTGGGTCCAACACTAGCTCCAACTGTATTTTGAAATCTTACAGATAAATCATAAACTCTTTTAGTTTTAGTTTGAGTTGTTTCTGTATATCCCTCATCTAATCTCATTGTTTGTAAATCAGAAGAATATAATAAACCTACTTTAGCCTCTTCAATAGATGATGCTAAAGTTATGCTACCCGATGATACAGTTTTTGAATTTTGTACGGATCCCTCTCCGATTATATCTACAACTTCTCCCTCTAAATGTGTTAGTCCAGTTAGTGTTGCAGTTTCTCCACCAGAATAAGATAAGCCACTATCTAAATAATGAAATGCTGTTAGATCTTCATCAAATTCAAATGGAGTAAAAAATTCAACATATCTTTTTGTAGCTCCATTTATATAACGCTCTATAATAACCCATACTTGATCCTCATCTGTATCGCCATCTATACAAGCAACAGTTTCTACTTTTGCATGAGTTAAAATTTTATCTGTTTGTTCCGATGAATGAGCTGAGGTTATATTAACAACAGTATCTCTACCCTCGTCTGTATATAAAGCAATTTGATTATCATCTACTTTAGCAACATAATATTTTGTATTTTCAGCTAAACCAGAAATAGCTGTACCAGAATTTTTGTAAAAAATATGATCGCCAGTTTTAAAACCATGATCAGCTGTAAAAATAAAATTATTATTAATATTTACACCTTGATAAATAAATGAGGCTTGTGAGCTTGGAGCAGAAGTTAAAGAAATTGCTGTGCCGCCAGATGCGTTAGTAGAAGAATTTGCTAATTTAATAGTATTAGCATCAACATTTATTACATAATAAACTTTTGAATTTGATAACCCACCAATTTTATTTGATGCAGCATAATAATAAACTGGATCTCCAGTTGCTAATCCATGAGACGATAAAGTGATTGTATTGTTAGTTGTTGAAACAGTTGTAGAATTTGCAGTAAAAGAAATTTTTTGTTGTTTAATAGTTTTACCTGTATCTGATTTACCACCGAATATATGTCTATGCCAGGCTACAACATTTTCTAATCTGTTATAAGTTAGTCCAGCTAATACTCCGTCAGCTCTTACAGCCCAGACTATTGAATAAGGCTCTTGCTGATAACTCATATCTACTAATCCACTTTCTGAAATATGATCTGCAAGTATAGTTAAATCGGGAGCTGTATAACCATCTGTATCAAAGTTATAAGCTAACTCTCTAATTTTTCTTTTAGCTCTTTGTAAAAAAATTGTGGCATTTCCAATAGACAAAGCATCAACACCAGATGATCCATAGTTAGATTGTTTTCTAATATTAATATTAGTTGGAGTAATAGCATCTTGAGATGCTCCAGAAGATACAGCGTACTCGCCTCCAGTTGTCATTACAATTAAAGTTCTTGTAGCTTTCATCGCCTGGATGGCATTAACTTGATTTGATGCAATTGTATAAACCATAGCATCATCATCGTCAGTTCCTCCCTCCATATTTTCATAATCTCCAGATTTGGAAAAAAACATTGTTTGAGGTTGAGTAGATGTAGCACTAAAAACTAATCTTTGTTCAAAGAAAGATACGCAGCTTGGAAATCCAGTTGTTGTAGAAAAAGCTCCTAACTTCCAATCTTCTTTAGCAACAGTATCAGCAAAATCTTTTTGAGTAGTTGCAGCAACCGATGTGGTAGAATTAAATCCAGTAATTTTAGCAAAACCACTATTAAAACTTATTAATCGATTTACATCTGTTGAAACAAAAGTAGAGCTGCTAGCAGTAATAGTTATATTTCCAGATGTTCCGCTGGGTGTCATAGTTGTTGATGAGGTGTTGCTGTCTAGGTAGGGTCCATCAGTAAATTCAACTTCGGTAAGTGACCAGGAAGTATGACCAGTACGAGATAATTTTCTAACGGAATGGTTCTCATTGCATATGTACATTACATCGGCACTTTGTGCAAATTTTAAATTAAACAATTGAGCTGTAGTATATGGTGTAGAAATTTCGTAAGCAGATCCACCAGATGTTATTTGACCATCATCTTTATAAAAACGAATATAGGTATTACCAAATTCTAAAATATAAGTTTGAGTTGTGGAAAATGTAAATGGGATTAATCTTGTTTTAGCTGAGCTTGTTTTTACTTCTGATACAAAGTATGTGCCTGGTCGTCTAGTTATTGGTCCATGCGGTAATACAACAAAATTTTCAATACGAGATGCTGCTGAAAAATATTTAGCAAAGTCAGTTCTACCTTGCATAGATTTACTCATCTCCCCAGCTGTAAAGCTAGGAATACTTAAAAGTTGTTTTCCCATATTTAATATCTACTGTTTAAAAAATCTTCGGTTAAGATTTGATCTACTTGTCCATTGCTAGGATCAACATTGTATCCCTCGCTAGCGTCTGCGTGTCTAGCCTCAGATAACTTAAATTGATATTTTTCTTGCATTAATTTTGAAACTTGTAGGTTAGCTGTAATAGCATAACCAAGATCTGCTGCTATACCCGCTGATATAGTTTCTCTTAACAATACATCCATTTCGTTTGGATCTGTCACTTGAGATATATAAGTAATTTTTATTGATTGCTCATTACATAAAATTTTTCTACCCTCTACTTTGTGATCTGAATTGTAAGCATCTAAATTTAATAATCTTAAACAATCACTAGGTAAACTAAATTGATATGAAAATCCATAAGCTGGAGTTGCTGCATCTTGAGCTAGTTGTTGTCTTTTAATTAAACAGTTCCAGGGATGAGATCTATAGACAGCATCTCTAACTGTCTCATATCTTTCATTACAAAGTCTAGCATTTTTAGAGTTATCGGTAAGCGCAGTTATACTTGCAGCTCCGAGTTGATTTAATGCTGAATTACAAATTGAAACTACGCTTGCCATAAATTATCCTTTTTTCTTTTTTGGAAAACCAGCTTTCATATTTTTGTATGACTTAGCTGATACTGTACTATTTTTTTTTGATCTTGATGTGCCAGCTTTTTTTCTGGCGTTCATGTTTTTATAAAGGCTCATATATTCCTATTAGTTGATTTGATAGGAGGCGATTGCTCGCCTCCCATTACTTAACTATTGATTACTCATCGCAAGGTATTTGGAACACTTTACTTTCTTCCATCCTTGTTGCGCCCAACGCCATTGAATAATAGACCTGAGTTGCATACGACTTGTCATCTCTTTCAGATATTTTAGCTTTAACATCTGCACCAATCGCTAATTTAACTGCGTCTTGCGTGTAAGCAAAACATAGTCTGTCGTCAGTATTAGTTGCATCAAAAGCTAGTCTGTTAGACATGATAAACTCAAAACCTAAGAACGAATTAATATCGCCTTGAGCAAGAGCTTTAACAGTATTGAAATCAGAATTTTTGATCTCAGTAGTGTTTAACAAGTCTTGGATTTGCTTAGCTCCACAAACGATGTATCTTTTAATGCTAGGATCTACATCGCCAGCGTCAAAGAAATGTTTAGCTGATAGCAATTTTGCTAGAGTTAAACCATCTGTTTGTTGAGTTGTTGCAAATTTAGATGTGCTTGGTAAAGCAGTTGATGTTGCACCAGCTACACCCGTTGATGCTGCTGCATTCATAGCTGCAATTACAATATCATCAATTGATCTGTTCATTGCTGCCGCTGCTGCTTTTGCATACGAGCTAGTTGGATCTACCAACATTCTTACTTTATCTAAGTCATCGACTAAATCAGCCCATTCATAGTCAGCTAAACTTACTCGTCTTCTGCTATGCGGTGTATTAACTTGAGGAGTTGCCCCGTGTCTCGTTGTACGAGCAACAGCTGCGGTCACGCCAATTTGGTCAAAGAACGCATGATTCCCTCTAACAGTTTCAACATCCACAGAACCTCTAAGTTTAGATCCCATTTGTTGAGCTAACATTGAAACATTTGAAGAGTATTGCTCTACAAATGCTGTAGTTATTTGAGTTGACATAATTTATGTCTCCTTTTCATTGTTAGTTGTTTATGTTTAAACGGATGATTATCCTTACGGGTCGCTCCTCGATTTAAGATCTCCTGGATCCTAGTCTATTCCTAGTGGCAACTTGGGTCTTGCGATTATCCAAATATTACTTAGCATTACAAAAAAATAATAATTCTGTAAAGCTAAATTCTATTGCTCTTCTCCGTGCTTTTGTTCAAACAGATTTTTTACTTCTTCAACAGCTGCATCGTGTCCAGGATGCTTACTATCCCAATATGCTGAACCTGGAGCTTGCAAAGCTAATATTTCTTTGTCAATCTGTTTAGGTGTCATATGAGTTGGTCCAGATGATTGAACAATGTTATCTTCTCCCATCTTACCAGCTAAATTAGCAAACGCTTTTATTACTGCTGGATGGTCGCCTAACTTAGTTCCATCTTCAAGATTTGTATTCATAAAACCTTGTGGAAAAACAGACGCTACAACATTATTAGCTTGTTGTAATTTTTGATCGTATGCTTGTCCCCATTCAGTTTTAAGCTCAGTTATAGCTTTTTCTCTTTGTCCAGTAGCTGTACTTTCTGATGCTGCTAACTCAGTAGATCTCATCTCATTATAAAATTTAACCATACCCTCAGCTTGTCCAGGTAATAAACCTAGCTTATGTGCTTGAGTAGAAAAATTTTTTAATGCTGCATCATCTACCTTTTGATCTTCTGGTAAATTGAATTTATATTCTTCTGCAGTTTTTGGTCTGCCTAGTTTTTCATAAACTGCATCCCAATCTTTATCAGTTGCAAATTTGTTAGGTACTGGAATTTTATCAGCTCCTACCATTTTTTGCGCATGAACATAACTTTTTGCAAGACTTTCAATATCATTAATATTTTCTAAAGACTTGTCTGCTCTTACTTCATCGGAAAGACTTGCTTTCCAATCTGTACTTACTGTTTCTGGTGTTGTTGTTGCTGGTTCTCCAGACAGTTGACTTGGTTGTTCAACTGCTACCTCTTGATTTTCGCTAGACATTTTTATTTCTCCTTTTTGTTTAGCATATTATTGATAAACAAGACCGCTGATCTTGCTCCCTCTAAGTATGCGCTTTCGTGACTATCTCCTTTAATGTGAGTAGTCGAATTAAAGCTGCATCTCTTTTTAAGATCATTAAGCACTCGTTCTCCGCTCTCTGATCCAAAAGTCGTTTTGTAATCTAAATTTAATTGTTTAAGATCTTTTTCATTCATTAAGTAGTCCCGCTTTCAGAGCTGGTGCAATCTTACCAGCACTTTCGGCAACTTGTTGAGCTTGCTGCATCTGAGCTTGCTCCATTTGTTGCTGCTGTTTATCTTGCTGGATTTTTTGTACCTCTGCAGCGGATCTCATTACCTTAGCTGGTAATCCTAATACTTCTTGAATATGAGAAACTAAACCATCAATATCAATATAATCAAAAACGGGTGCTATGTTTTGCAATGATCCAAATATTTCCATTCCACGCATAACTGATGAAAGCTCTTGAGTTTTTTGAGCTTTGGCTAATGGAGATACATATTCTATTTCTATATCTTGATCGCCTAAAGTCTCAGGCATCTCGGCAAATTTATTATTTTTAAATAGTAAATTAAAAGATCTAGTGATTAACGGCTGTAATAATTCAGATTGTAGTCTACCTAATACGGGTCCAAGTAATCTCATCTTTTCCTCAGTACGCTGCATGACTTCTGTAGCTGTCATGTTTTGTCCCTGGACAGTCATCAATTGATCAACAAAGAAATTTTCTCTAATAGCTTTTCTTCTTTGCTCTTCCATTTGTAATCCAATTGGATTGTTAGCTCCAATATTTAATGGCTCAATTCTTTCTCTAGTTCCAGATCTATAGAAGTTTAATCCTCCAGGTACAGTTCTTACTGGTAAAACAAAACCATCATCTGGGACCATTAAAGGTGGATCTATTTGTTTTTGAGCTGCTTTAATAGTTGTCTTAGACATTGTGTTTAACATCTTAACATCTGGCAGCGCATTCATTGCTGGAGATCTTCCAAAAATTTCGTTTGATGAAGATTTTAAATATCTAGGTACAACATATGGAAATTCTCTAAATCCACTTTCTCTTAATAAAGTTCCGCTTTCTTCGTGAACATGGCAAGATATAAAATCCATATTCTCAGAGCTTTCATATCCCATAGGGTTATCTGATTTAGATACCATATGAATAATTGTAGTCTCATCGTGTGGATTATTTTTAATTTTAGTTAATAGATCATTTGTTAATACAGCGTCTGGATATGTTGATAGAATATTTCTATTTTTAACTTGAAATTTTCTAATTAAACAATCAACAAAACCTTTTTCATTTTCTGTTATAAATATTTCTGAAATGTGAATTGTTTTAAATCTAAGATCATCATCAACATCATCAGTAATAAACATAGCAGAAGTACCAAAGCATAGCAGCTCATGGTATAATTCAAATATTTCTTGTTGGAAATTAGATCTTTGGAATACTTGCTGCATAACTTTTCCGCAGCTCTCTAACCATTCTTTAGCCTCGTCATCCTGGTTTAATTGTTCAGATCTATATTTTAAAATAAACCAAGGCGAAATAGTATTGGTTAGCATCCCATTAAGAGACGCAGAAAGTAATTCAAGAGCGTGTGTGGCAGTTCCATCAAAAATTTGATCATGCCTCTTATCGCCTCTTGAACGCTTTAAAGTTATATTAGATTTTCTAGGTAAAAAATAGTTTGCTAAGTCTTGCCAATGATCTTCCCATGTAGATCTTTGCTCTTTTAAAGTTTGGTATTTTTCTATAACTTGCTTGGCTTTTGGATTTATTGCCATCTATACTCCTAATAAAGTTTTTTTACTTGTTGTTAATTTATTGTCCCCTAAGCCTTTAGCTCCAGTTAATATTGTACTTGATCTACCTCTAGTATTTCCCATGTCAGTTTTAGTTGGCAACATTTCAGCTTTTGTTGGTGCTGTCACAACTGGCGCACTTGGTGGTGCAACTGGAATTGGTGGTTTTGGTTTTGATATAACTCCTCCCATACTATTCTCCTAATAAAGTTTTCTTTGTTATTTTACTATTGTCATCTTCTAAACCATCAGCTCCAGTTAAAATAGTTGATGATCTTCCAGTTCTTCCAGCTCTTAGCTTAGCTCTCTTTGCAGCAGCCTCCGCAGCTCTATCCGCATCATCATATTTTGGCGGCTCTGGTAAAGGTTGTACTGGTGGTATTGCTGGCATTGCTGGCATCTTTGGTTTTAGAAATCCCATATTACTCTCCGTGTATTGAATACTCGTTCATTGTTATTTTTTGGTTAATACTATTTTTTTCTGGTAAATCAGTTATTGACATAGCCATATATCTTGCGCTGTCGGTTGCGTGGCTCGACCAATCTTTAACTGGTTTATTCGAAAACATCTTCATTTTTTCATTATACTTTCGATGGTATTGTCGCAAGGCATTTATTAAAGGTTGTGTAGTTTCAACATTAAACCAACACCTCGGCAAAAGCATTTTTAAACTGTGGATACCATCCTCAAGATTTAATTTAGGTAAAATTCTAAACCTAATCCCCAACTGATAAGCTACTTCTCTTCTAGTCTTACCACTCGAAAATTCTGTGACTTCAATATCATGTGGCGCATAATGCTCCCCATAAACATAATCTTTATCTTTTATCATTTGAACATAATGCGGGAGACCCTCTCGCCTATTCTCATAATAATCAATAATCATAACCTGGTTCCCTAATAGTTGGAAAAAAGTTATTGCTGTACTATCATCAACTCCTAGATCCCAAGCTGTATGTACTTCTAAAGCTGGATCATAACCAATCTTACTTAATTGTTTTTTATCTTCTAAATCTTTTATAATGCTGCCAAACACCGATCCCTCAATATTTGCAATCCAATCGCATTCAAACTCCTGGCGAAATTTCGTATCCCCCATTTGTCTTTTAGCTGCATCCAATTCTTCTGGATCAATAATATTTGTTTCAGATGCCTTAGCTGTATAAGTCATCCATTTATCATCGCCTAAAGCGTATTGGTATAATTCGTAAAATAAATTTCCCATGCCAGCGGGAGTACCAATAAAATAACAAAAACCTTTTCTGTCAGACAATGCGGGTCTTATAATTTCGTTCCAAAGTTTCGGTTCTATTTGAGCCGTCTCATCTATGCAAACTCCGTCAAGAAACAAACCACGGAGACTATCCCCCGCCTCACTAGATAATAAGGTTATTCTAGCGCCATTGGGTAAATCGCATCTTAATTCTGTTTCATTAAATGTTGTACCAGGTATGGGTCCAGCAAACATTTTTAAATAATCAAAAGCAATTGCCTTAGCTTGCTTATAAGTCGGAGCTATATAAGCGTACCTAGGATTTTTTAAATTGTTTTGCAACGCTGCTCTAATTAGGTGGTTTAGCATACAGACAGTTTTGCCAAATCTTCTATGGCATGAAAGCACCGCAAACCTATAACTATCTAATTGATTATGCAGATCTTGCTGCAAGGGTCGTGGCGTATAGGGTATTTGTACTTTCATTACATTATTGCTAAAACAACAATTACAACTGCTACAACAATCACAGCTTTTTTGTGATCTTTCCAGTAGTGTTCTAATTTATTTATTATTCCTAACATCATATTTTCTCCTTGGTTAATGAACAGTTGGCAAATCAAATAGATCTTTAATACTTGAATAATTTATGCCGCTGTTCTTCATTAGTTTATTTACAAATCTGTTAGCGTGTCTCTCATCTTTAAAGCCGTTCAAGTGAATAACTAAACCATTAGTTTCTTCCGCCATAAAAACCATAGCTGTTATCAAGGTGTCTGAGTATTTATTATCTTTAGCCATATGTGTCTGTGTCTGTGTGTCAAACTCCCAAGTTATATATACTTAAAAAATGTGGTGGATTTTCGGGGTGTACCCCACCTTTGTTCTTTATATTTCTTGACTTTTGTATGCAAGGATCACGCATTACCCTCTCGTAATCCTCTGATTGTTTAAATACTCTATTGATTGCAACGATTGTCGCCAGGTATCATACCTACCACCCAGGATCTAGGCAACTTAGAACTCCATAATGCGTGTGCGAGGAGCGTGGTTGCCGCTGCTAAAAACCAACTTCATCAAGGTTTAGCCAGGTACAAAAAAACCCAGGAGAGATTTCTCTCTCCCAGGCTATATAATTTTTTATACTATATTAAATTTAATGTTCTTGCTTTAGCTCTTGCCGTTTTAAGATCCTCTGCATAAATATGATTTTTAGTATCTTTGCCATACCAATCATTAGTAGATCTAATAGATCCATCGGCTCTTACTAAATATCTGTTAGTATATAAACCATCTAAATCGTTTTGATTTGTTTTTCCTTTTAGTACCATTGTTTGCTCCTTTGTTTTTTTATTTATATTTCTCATTCAAATAACAAATAACACAGCATTGACAATGCGTCAAGAAGTTATTGCAAGATATGCAATTATTTTTTTATTCTTTTTATACTAAGTAAAAGAAAAGCCAGGAGAGAACAACCCACCTGGCTCTGTAAATTTTTTAAGCTAACTTATTTTTAACAAGGCAAGCACCATACAACTTGTTAGCATAGCCAGCCAACTTGCCATTCATCTCATCTTGTTTTTTTTCGTGAGCTGCTCTCTCTTCATCACTCCATGAATTAGTTGAAACAAACTCAATCTTAACATTTTTCATTGCAGTATCAAAAGCCTTAACTCTGCAAAGTTTTTTCTTTTGTTGAGTGTCGAGCTGCTCGTAATCTATTTTATCAACGAACTCTCCAACATCTTTGGCTGTGTCTCCATATTTATCAACACCAAAATAAGAAACATAACCATTCTCATCATCTTGAGTTAAAACAAGACAAGCAGAATAAGTTGAAGTTTTAACAGCACACCACTTATTAGTTTTTGGATTTAAAGTCTGATAACAAAATCTGTCGCCTTTGCTATTAGTCTCAACCCAATACGCTCTTTTAGTCTTTAACTTAAAACCCCAAGGATAGTTATCAACGACAACTGCACTCTCAAAGTTTTTTGCATTGTATATGTTTTTTTTAGTCATTAGATACAAATAAACTAGCATTGACACAATGTCAAGAACATATTGCACGATATGCAATTATTTTTTTTTACGCTTTCGAATTATTCCCGACATCTCCAGGTAGCTCTTTAATAGATGTACCTGATACTTGATCCATAACTGTTTTAATTTCTTTATCATCTCCAGGATCTCCCCAGGTTATAATCATACGATTGTCAATCTTTTGTTGTATTTGAGACTTGTCTCCAAATGTTGTACTTGCGAGCTTTGTTGCAAGCCATCTGATATGGCTCCACTTCTCTCTCAAAAAATGTGTTTCTTGTGGTGTCTTTGGGATCTGCATATCTTCCGCAATCTTATCCAGTAAAGTCCAGACCCCAGTTTGCCTGGCTGCCATGATTTTATCTTTTAACTTCTCATCTGCTCTGCACTTTTTATAAACTGTAGATACATCTGGCATTGTCTTATCTTTACAAATTGATGAGAGCGGCTCTCCTAGCTCTAATCTTTCGCATATTTTTTCTGCTTGATCCATTCGATTATTTCTAATTCTGTTTTATTTTTAAAGTGTGGTAGGTTTTGCAAAGCCTTTAATTTACCAGATAGAGATCTTGGTCCCGTACTAGCTCCGCCATGGAATTTGCAACGATACTTTCCAGAATTTTTCTGAAAGTAGCCTTTGCATAAGCATTGTTTGGTAAATTTAGAGCTGCGTGTTAAACTCTCACATTGTATTTTGTGTAAGGGTCTCCCAACCACAGTATATAATCCCTATTAAATTAAATTGTCTATTTTGTCTAATGTTAATTTATCGAGATTACTTTCCAGATCTAAGATAATGCTTTTGTATCTTCTTTGAACTGTCACTCGATGTAATCCAAATTGACGACCCAACAAGCTCCAATTAAATCGCATGGCTCTTGCCCAGACTAATCTCCGATCTTCGACTTTTGGTATTTTAGCAAGTAAATCAATACTTAATTCCCAGCAATTAATCTGTTTGCTTGTAGCTCTTAATTTAAGGGTCTTTTTACCATAAAAGCCTATATCCTTTTTATCATAACTCATCTCCAGAATATCGAACATACTTGGATTTGTGGGTCTTTTAATATTAGGCATCATTCTTTCGGTTCTACCAGCTGTATCAAATATATCGACAATCTTAGGAAATAAGAGTTTCAAGCTACCGCCTTTTTGGCAGCAGCACTAAACTTTTTTTTGGAGGTTTCCACCTCCTCGATAGTATTTAAAAAACTATGCTTTCTAATCTTCATACCACTTTTTTTCGAATAGTATTCGTTCCAATGACCCTCGCTGCCACATTGCTCAAAGGTTTCTCCTTTATAGCTTAATAAAGGTTTATCAGTAGCTGGGGGGGAGAATGTTGGTCTCTTTCTATATCGATTGTTATTGGTTATATAAGATGGTTTTATTAATATCCCTCTCTGTGAGGTATCTCTCCCCTCAAATTGAGTTATCACTCTCTTTTTAATAGTCTCTTGCAACAGTTTTTGATTACCTAAGAAATATAAATTAGTAGAGGCAAGCCTCTTCACAGTTATAAGGTTTTGTTTGGCAAGGTGTTTAATGGATCTCTGGATTGATGCTATGCTAATCCCTGTGCGCTCTTTGATTGTCGCATATCTTGGATAACACTTTCCATCTTTTACATTCATAAACGAAACCAGGCAGAAGTAGACTAGCTTATCAATTGGAGAGAGTTTCTTATCCGCCAGGATATTTAAGTTGCCAACGAAATATAAGCTCATGCAGCGTCTTTCTTTTTACACACGAGGTTATGTCTATCCTGGAGCAACTCCATCGCTTGTACCCACGCTTGAGGCTCAACAAACACCTCTTTTCGATCCTTGGTAGGTGTGAGCTGCTTAACTCTGAAATTTACAACTTGCTTATCCTCAACTTTATAAAAAATTAAAAAACTTGGAAGATTTGCCATACGAGCTAACCATTCAGTAGTTGTGGTAGCTTTCCAGGCTTGTCCCACATCAAATGTAGTTTCAGCCAGATACAATGGCATTTTACATTTAAGACAGATCCCGCAGCTGTCGATGTCGATATATCCCAGATCATTTTTTAAGGCTCGATGCCATTCTGAGTAGTGATCGCCTTTATTATAATAATTATCCCTTGCCATCTAATTTTATATAATTTTCTTCAAACTCTTTTATTTTCTTTTGTGCTTTTGTTAATTCAACTCGAAGATCTCCATTAATTTTTTTGTGATCCTGGCTAATAGTTAAAATATTTGTGTTTTCTTCTGCAAGTCGATCAATGTCATTTTTTAAACCCTTGATAACTTCTTTGCATTTACATTCAGCCATAGCACTCCTCTTTTGTGATTAGCGGTTCCCCGTTATAATCTTCTTTTAAAATGTCATTACTTGGATGATCATAATCGCAGCAGCCAACCGATAGACCCCCAGGATTTTCAGAAACAAACTGTAATAATTTTTTGCAAAAAGTTTTATATTCTTCATTGGCTCCCGCATATTGTGGAGCGTAAGTCCAAAACAAAATAGAAAATATAGTTATAAAAATAATTAACTTCATAAATATTTAACTTCTATTACCCAGGAATAAGGGATTGTTTCTATTGATCCAATATCAATTCCATCTTCATCTTCCGACCAGGCTCCGAAAGTTTGGATTTTGTCTTTTGTTTTATTAAATAATCTACCCACCGCATTACACTTAGAGGGTTCGAGTTTTTTCCCTTTGGAAATTGACATCCACTCACTAGCAGAAATCCAATCACGACAAATAATGTGAACCAGCGGGTAGTCATCTACAGTTCCAGTTAATTTTTTTTTAAATCTACGAGTAGAAACTCGCTGGCTTAACTTTCCCATTTGTCTTATCCATTATTAGTTTGATATTATTTGGTTTTGGCATTCTGTTTTTAAGACACCATCTGCAAACTGTACTCTCTGGAGAGACACCAGTTATGCCTAGAAATTCTGCTAATTTTTTGTAAGAATACCCTTTTGATTTTCTAAAACTTTCAAGATCCATAAATTTTGTTATAAGCAACTTCTTGACATTTAAGCAAGAGAACATTGTTAGTTATAAAAGGTTATCAACATATGGTGCATTATCCTCACTATTCACACAAGTTATAGGTGTATTAAAAATAAAAAAATTAAATATAAATCAAGTTTATCTTGCTTTGTGTCAACAAAGTTATACATTGACACTATGTCAATAAATAATAAAACATTAAAATTAATTCAAAATTCACATTTAGATAAAACTGAAATGCTATTAAATAAATTATTAAAAGACGCAGATATGAGCCAAGCTCAATTTGCAAAAGAAGTCGGAAAAGATGCAAGTACAGTTAATAGATGGATTAAAAATAATAGATCTATCGCCTGGGAAAATGCAGAAAAAATTGCAAAAGTTTTAGGTTGTCATCCAGTAGAAGTTTATCAACCAAGCATGAGTGTTAATTTATATTTAAAAGTTAATTGGGATGGCGTAGCAACTGAAATGCCAAAAGATGAGCAATATAAAATAAAAATACCTTTTGAATTTTATAATCCAGAAGTTAAAGCTGTTCAATTTGATGCGCCTGGTACTTCTACAGATGGATTTATTTGGTTGTTTGATCTACATAAAAAAAAGAAAATTGACAAAAATTGTATTGGTAAAGTTTGTTATATGACTGCAAGCTCTGAATTTAAAAAAAATAATAATCACAAATTATCTACATCAGAAGTTATTGGGAAATCTAATCAATTTTGTCCATTAGTTGGTTTATTAAAACCAAAAGGAGATGGTAAATTGCAAATTGTTAATAGTTATAGTAATAAATTATTAAATCCTTTATGCGATAATTTAAATTATAATGATTTTGAATATGCTGCACCCGTTAAAGCAAAATACGATCCAGATTTAATTAAACTTTAATTAAAAACCCTTATATTACAACACTTGCAACTTGTGCATGAATTGTGCATAAATGTCATGTTTTGTTTGCATTTAATTCCAGAATGTTTATCAATTGTTCTATTGATTGCTTAAATGGAAAACAAAGAAATTTCAGATAAAGATTTAAACGAATGGATTAGCTCCATTAAAAAGTTGCCAGATTGGGTTAAACTTTATGGATTGAACCACCACTCCCCCTCACAAATTAACACCGAAGAAGATCAATGGGGTTATAAATATTTACATCTTACCCAGGAAGAAAGAAGAACGCTGCCAGTTAATTCTCAAATGAAATGTGGAAACTGGATTGGCGAGATGGGTCAAAAACAATTTGGAGATTTTGTTTGGGAATATGAAAGACCAAACGGATTAGTAAAAAAACCAATTGCAAAAGAAAAGAAAATTTTTGAAAGTGGAATAGATCAATTTAATACTTATGAGCCAGCAGATGAAAGAGATGCTAGGCAACATGAAGAAAATAAATTAGGTTTTGCTTTAACCTGGAAACATACCCAGGATGCAATTAAATCTGTTGGATTAAAATCTCCTATTGAATGTGAAAGATCTGTAAGTTTAATGCTGCCAGATTGTGATCTGCCAGTAATTGGTAGAGTGGATTTTGAAGATGATAATTCTTTTATTGAATTAAAGACTAAGTACAAATCTAAAAACAGACCCAAGAAAGATGGTACCTATACTTTTTCAGTTAAAAAGATTGCGGGTCCCGAAGATGAGAGACAAGAAAAATACTTAGGATGGTTTTCGCATTTACTTCAAGTTGGATTTTATTACCTGGCAACTAGAAAAACACCACACTTAGCCGTGTGCAATGAGGCTGGTTATCATGTGTATAGTCCCGACAATTGCGACCAACTAAAGCCAAAAAATTTAGAAAAATTTATGATTAAAATGAATGTTATCTGCTCAAACAGAGAAAGAATTATGTCTCGTCATGTAGGAAAAGTGACTTGGGTTGATGATATTATTCCAAACTTTGATCACAACTTTTGGAAAAGCATGGGAGATCACAAACTTAAAGCAATTAAACTATGGGGATTAGCGTAATGAAAAATAAAAACATACCAAGAAAAAAACCAGAGACAGAAAGCAGAGGAATTGTTTGGCATATCTATCATACAATCTTAGCTCTGTTGTTAGCTGGTGTACTAACTGTAGAGATTATTGAATTATGGTTAAGATAGTAAAATTTCCTATGAATAGAATTAATATGACAGATTGGCAGCAAATACAGCTGCAAAAGAAATTTGGAAAGAGACAAGAAAAAAAAAATAAGTATTTAGCATTCGTCATGGTTTGTTCGGTACTTGTCATCTTTTTCTCCCTACTCTTTCTGGATGTGGAGAGCCAGGAGTTAAACAGCAGCAGCGAAATCTCGCCTGGCTCTTTTACTAGGAGTATTTCTTTTGAGTAATATTCTAAACTTTCCCTCGTTAGATCAATATCTTGCTGGTTTGAAAACTAGCGGGGGTATTTGGGAATTTGATAAAAACAAATTTGCAATCAAACATTTGGAAGTAGAAAAATTAGCAAAGCAATTTAATATTATAACTACAATAGATTTAGTTAATTGTGATTTACAAAAAGGATGTGCCGTTGTTAAAGCTGAGGCAAGCTACAACGGATCTAAATACCAAAGCCTAGGAGAAGTATCTCCGCTAAACAATGAGTGGAGTTATCCAATAAGTATTGCAGAAAAAAGAGCTGTTGATCGAGTAGTTTTAAAAGCTCTTGGTATCCATGGCAAATATTATTCTCAATCTGAATTGGGTCCCGTTCAAAGAAACGAAAATGTAGGAGTTAAATTGGATCAAGGAGATATAATTTTAGAAAGAATTAAGAATACAAGTCATCAAGCAAATTTAGCGCAGCTCGAAAGAGAAAATTTAGAATATCTAAAAAAGCTCGCTACCACAAAATCTGATAAGGCTAAGGAAATATTCCAAGCCTTTAAAGATAAAAAACAGCAATTAATAGGAGGATAGATAAATGGCTGGAACATACGATGCAAGTAAAGGCAATCCAAATCGGATTGGTACTTTTAGTCTTATTAGAAATGCTAATAAGCAAGAAGAAAAACATCCCGACCTGGTACACCCAGATAGTGTGGATGATAATGGTAATCCAAAACTTAACAAAGCTGGAAAACCATTTAAAAAAAACTTCACTATTACAATGAATGGTGTTGAGGTTTGGTGTGAGGCAAGCGCTTATATTCAAAAAGATAAATCTTTGAAGATAAGTATTAACAAAACATCAAGCGGATCAGCAGCAGCTCCAGGTGCAGCAGCAAGCGCAGCGCCTAGCGGAGATGCCTGGGATGAACAATTTTAGGTAATAATATGAAATATGGTTTAAGTCCAAGACAGAAAAAAGTTTTTGACTACATTAAATCATATATGAAAAGTCAGCCAGTAGCGCCATCATATGAGGAAATGATGCTTGCTACTGGTTATAAATCTAAGTCAGCAATATTTAATATAATAAAACAATTAGAGGATCGTAAATGGATAACAAGACTTCCAGGAAAAAACCGAAGTATCCAGATAAGTCAATGACGCATCCCGATATATTTAAAGAATTTAATTACGAATGCTTATCAGAGCAAGTTGGAGGATCTCACTATAAAAATTTAAAAGTTTCTCCAGCCTATTTTATATGTGAAAATAAACTCTTGTTTGCTGAGGGAAATATAGTAAAATTAGCGTGCAGACATCAGAATAAAAATAAATCAGAAGATATTAAAAAAATCATACAATACTGCAAAATAATTTTAGAACGGGATTATCCAGATGAGTAAAAATTTTGAAAAATTTTGGGTTGGATCTGTGAGCTTTACAGCTACAGAAATATTTGATGACCTAAATTCGGCTGTTGCGGTTAGTGTACCATCAGCAGCTGCCAAAATAGTCATAGATAATAAAACATTAAGCTATGACTTTAAACGCATAAAGGAGGTAAAAACCGAAGATGCAAACACACTACCAACACCTGGAAAAACAAATCCAGGCAAAGGAAAAAGAGAGAAAGTCTCTGAATAATAAAATCTTGAGACTTAAAAAAAATAATGATGGGATCTACCCACCAGGTATTGCAGCACTCTCTAAAACGGCTCACGGAAAGTTAATTGATGTGATCCAACTGCAAGACCAGCTAGTTAAATTGCAAGCGTAATTACTAGCTTTTTAGAATTGTTCTAAATACTGCGTTTAGCAGCTAGCCACCCCTACGCCTAATTATCCTTACCATAACAGCAAGCATAATGTGTATATGTCAATTATATCTTGACACCCTGGCAATGGTTATTATATAAGATATGTATGCAAATCAAAAAATTAAAATTTGCCACTTACCAAGCCTTAGAAAATTACTTTACATCAATCATACTCCCACAAAAGAAATACAGTTCCAAGGTTATAGGTAAGACGCTTTTGTATTGGGAGAATAATAAAGGAGATGCTGCTATGGGTAAAACCTACCAAGTTGTTTCTGTCTCAGATCTTGAGAAGTTAAACAACAAATCTATTTCAATGGGAAGAAATCAAAACATCCCAGTTAAAACAATCAGAGAATTAAAAGCGGATGGCAAAGTTGTTGTTGTTGTTTCTTTTTCTTTTCCACACAATGAAGTTGAGCAAAGATTAGTTTTGTATGCTGGAGATAAGTACGGCACTTTGCTTTTAGATGTTAGCTTTGATGACTTCAAAAAAAAAGTTAAACCATTAACAGTAAAGGAGGCTGCATAAATGACAGTTGTTAATTTCAAAACAGCTCCAGGTAAATACTGGTCCAAAGATCTTAAATATAAAGTACCTAAGATCTCTAACAAAACTGAAAAAGGTAAATGGTTAAATGGTTTTGTTAAAAAGTTTTTTGTTGCTGGTAATCACAATTATAGATTTACTACTGCAAAAAATTATATCCACTTACAGACTACTCACTTCAATATAAACAATACTAAAAATGCGCTTGTTGGTTTCTTTAAAAATATAAAGAAATTAAAACAACATCATTTTGAAAACCAGGTGTTTAGTTCTTACTTAGTTTATCAACCAGTAAAGGAGGCTGCATGATAATTACAAAACCACACAAAAATATTATCAGAATTTATTTAGATGATGTTAAAGAAAAACCAAAAGCACTTAAATATTTACAAGATCAAGGCTGCGTTAAAACTAAATATGTTGAACCATTTTTAGTTGCAGCTCCAGAATATTTGGGTCAATTAAAGGAGGCTGCTTAAATGGCACTACTAACAGAAAAAGAAGTAAGAGCTAAGTATAAAGAGTTCCTGGCTACAACGCCAGGAGCTGCAGCAGTTCTTAGTAATGTTGATTATGATTTTTATAATTGGTGTTCGCAATATGGAGACTATAAACACATAACTAATCCAATGATGAAAGGAGCTGCATAATGTATCAATGCACTTACAAATTACCTGGGAGGGAAAAAACTTTTTGCGCTCCCACTATTCCAGAGGCTCATAAACTTTTTATTAGAGATTATGCAGAGGCTGCTGGCGAAGTAAAAAAAGTAAAAATAGAAAAGCAGAATGACCCATTATTTTTAATGGTTGTAAGCTACACAACTTACAGAGATTATTTTGCTAAACCAATCGAGGTGCTGCAATAATGAAAGTTTGGATAGAAAAAAAAGCTAGAGCTGGAGGTAAAAAGCATATTGTGTTTGTTCAAAATGATGCTGGTAAAAAAGAAGTTAAAGGATCTTTTGATTTAAACCAAAAAAGACAAGCCAACGCTTTTGCTGATAGTTTAAGAAACATGGATCCGCACTTGGCTATGCCAGAAAAAATAACTTTTGATGTAGCTTTTTCTGAGTATAAAGAAAGTGTTTTAAAAAATGAATTGATTGTTTATGAAACTAGATTGCATATGTGCGGTCACATAAACCACCATGTCATCCCTCATATTAAAACTAAGATGCTATCGGAATATAATCTTTATTATTTTAAAGAAAAATATATCCCAGCTCTTATTAATTCAAATGGTATGAGAGTTAAGAATGCGCCTGGTGGAGCTACAACAGTTGAAAGAACAGATAAGAAGTTAGGCAAGAAATCTATTAGAGATGCTGTTGCTAACTTTAAATTGTTTGTAAAATACTGCCAAAGCAGACAATGGATAATTGACAGAAATATTTTAGATTTTAAATTTCCTAAAAATTTCTTTCAAGGAGAAAACACTAAAGCTAAGTGGATGCCTAAATACCAGGATGTAGTAAAATTAGTTAATTCTGCTGAGGATCCATTGGAGAGAGCTTTATTCCATACAGCAGCTGAAACGGGTATGAGATTAAATGAGCTGCTTGGATTAACTTACTCAGATATAGATCTAAAAAGCAGACCCGCTTTACTTTATACAAATCACAGTATCGACAAGTGGAATAATTTTAGAGAAAACTTCCTTAAAACTGCAAGCTCTAAAAGAGGTATTGAGATCTCTAAATCTTTAGCTTTAATATTAAAAGCCTGGATGAAAGCGCAGCCATTTCCAAAGAGAGCGGGTCAATACAGATTGTTATTTGGAACAGTATCTAAGAAGATGGCAGCTAGAAGAGTTAAAAGAGCAGCTAAAGCTCTAGGTATGGATTGGCAGAATGGTATATCTCCGTTCAGAAAGTTTGCTTTTTCATTCTTAAAAGATCAACAAGCCTTAACTGATAAGCAGATAATGAGAAGATTTGGCTGGTCGAATATGGATACTCCTAATAAGTGGTATTACAGAGATCTTGATACCAATAAGGATCAGAGATTAGCAGCCATTGATAAGATGCTCCTTAATTAATGGATGCCAATACCCATGAGCTATCTTGAATTTAAAGCAAGTTTAGAGATAGCTTATGTGGATACTTTCGAAAAAGATAATTGGGTCCAGGAACAATACAAAAAATATTTATTAAAGATTAACCCTCCGAAAAGCACTCCCGTTCTTAAAAAAGATAATGGTACCAACAGTTGTCGGTAGTATTCGAACCTATAGACTACAACCCCGATTTTTCCAATGTTTATACCAATAAAACTTTTAATTGCATTACATTAATTGACAAAAATGCCTATAAAAAAGCTATATTACATAAGGCATATATCTAATTGATATATCATTAACCCTCTGATAATCCTCTCATGTTTTTATAAATGTCTGGCTGTGGCGGAGCCTGGTACCGCACCTGGTTTGGGACCAGGGGATCGTCAGTTCAAATCTGACCAGCCAGACCATTATTCAAAAGTCTTATCGGCTGCCTTTTCTGCATCGTCTTTACGCATACACTCATAATGAGCTTTAGTCTTATCTGCAAACGCTACAAAGCTCTCTTGATTATTCATCTCAGCTTTACAGTATTTGCACTTGCCAATATCTATGATTACTTCTTTCGGCTTTTGCCAGGTTTTCTTGTTAGACATTTTTCAATCTTTGCAATTATGTTGTCCAGGCAACCAAAGATCCAATAGAAAAACTTATCCATTTTTTTCTGATATAATTTTTTTAATAGCTTTGCTGCCATCTATATTTTCTTCAAGCTCAACTTTTACTTTGCCACATTTATATTGAATATTATCGTTAGTATCACGCTCAGCAATTCTTTTACCTTTAAGACAGTCAGACATACCAGGTTGTATTCTGTGTTCTTGTAGCTCTCCTTGTATAAACATACAAAGAGCGATAACAGTTTCAATCACAATACTTTACCCTTGTTAGATCCATTTTTAATAACATAACCTTGAGTACCATTTGCACCAATCTCAACTTCTTTTTTTAAATTTTTTACATAGCTCATTTGCTTAGCTTTCTTTTGCATAGCAGCTATATAATTTAAAATTTGTCTTGCAATTCTATTCATTAATAATTCTTTCCATTAGCTCTAACTTTGTCTTTAATTATTTCTAATTGTTCTTTGATCTTATCTATGTCTCGCATAGCATAAGTTATATTTACATTATTGTTTCTCATAAGCTCCATCTCTTCTGAGATGTTTTCTAATTGACCCGATAAATGCTCAAGCAGCATAAACTGTTCTTGATCTGTAGGTTTCTGCTCAGATTTTTTTAGAAGATCTGCCTGGTGTAATTCTCTTGAAGTCTCTAAGCTAGTTAGCCTGGCAGTTAATTCTGTATAGCCAATAATTCCTAAACCAACGGCAACGCATAATGCAATTAAATTCCTTAACGGAAGAGAAATATTTGTGTTATCATTTATTTTCATCTGCCTTGACCCTTGTATCTTGTTTGTTTTTTTTGACGCTTAGCATTTTTATTCTGAGATTTTGTATGTACCCCTGGTCTCTTTTTAGGTTTATCCCTAGGAATAAATGTTCCAGTAAATTTAATTTTTGCCATTATTTCTTTTTACGATCAAGCACCGACTTAGTAATTCTGGTACCAAAGCTCGCAGAAAATACGATGATTACCAAGTACCATACGCTGTCTGGTAGCTCATTGATGATAGATACCCACTCTCTAAAATTCTCTCTAGTAGATGGAAACCAACCAGTAGTAAGCATACCAATTAACCAAAGCATTAAGATCTCATCTTTGTAAGATTGATCTTGGCTTTTAATCCTAGTTATATCTACATCTTTAGCTGCCTCTATTTCAGCAGCTCTAATTACTTTTACTTTTTCTGCTTTGTGTTTGAAGTGATCTGTTGCTTTATTAATAACCATTTTAGTTAAAGGATTATTAAATAATTTTAATAGGTGGATCATAAGGTACTACCCGCCATTTCTTGTGCAACTTCTTCACATCGACCAGGAGTTTGAGCGTGCCATCTACTATCTATTATTTCTGCACTAGCAGTTAATGCGTCTCCCTCTTCCAAGGCTTTCCACATCTTTTTAAATTTAGAAGTTCTGGGTCCCCCAAGTTGATAAACCATTTGAATTATGCAGCACTTTTGAACATGATTTAATTCTATATCGCCTATTAGTTTTTCAGCCTCCGATAAAGAAATACTAAAATCTTTCTCAAAATATTCTTCTGCAATCTCAATGGGATAATTAACACCCTCAGTAAGATCATCGGTATCCAAAACCATATGACCATAACCAAAAGTACGAATGGATAAGCTATCGAGATAGATATGGTCTCGGTACCCCTCGTGTTTTTTAATTTTTGTTTTAAGTTCGGTGTAGTCTGCCATATTACCTCAAGTTTTCTTTGGATCAAAATTAAGTATTTTAACACCTAATCTCTTTTGTTCAGCGGTTCTACCTCGTGCAATTTTCCAACCATTGCTACGAAAGTTTTGTGTCTTAACATCATAAGTTTTGATCTCCTTAGTCTTTGTGTTGAAAGTCAAAATATCTATGGGTCCCGTGCCACCTACGGGTACAAATACAATTAAATCTGGATCCAATGCAAACTTAGATTGTGCAAGTAATTCGTTTGATAAGCCTATTGAGTTGGTTTTTCTATTTCTGAAAGAAGTAGATAATCGAGCCAAGTAATCCTCCTAATAATATTATTATAGCAGCAGCTCCTTTACCTCGATCCATATTAGTCTTTAATTCTTTTATATCTTTTCTCATTTCATCTAAAACTTTAAAAATAGTTTTCATTCTTTCTTGGCAAACCTTTTCATGGTAAGAAATTCTAATACCATTATGATCTTCTATATTAGATAAATTAGTTTTTTTCTTTTTAGACTTCATTTATTTTCTCCCAGCTACAAGAAAATTTTATATAAATCTCATGCTTATTTGTTTCTGCTTTACCAATTTCTGTAAGTTTATTGCTAGCCTCTTCATAACCAGCTTGTAGGCAATCATAGTGTGTGTCGTGATATGATAATGGATGAGGATCCAAACACATTGAATTTACGCTGCTACACATAAACATTATGAGCAGCACTTTCATTAAATTATAAAACTATTGTATCTGCCTCTTCCGCAGTAAGAGCCTCTCCTGCAATTAACTTTGCTTTAGCACTAGCTTTTAAATCTATCTTTGCTTGTTTTTCATTTTCCCAAGCAGTAGTCATTTCAGCTAATTTATCTTCAATATCGCTTTGACTTATTGGTGTAGCACCATTAAGCCATTCAATATTTTCATAAGCATCACTACCATTAATATTAAATTTAACATTAGGATTTATTTTTGTAATAGCATTAGCTATACAAGGCATTCTTAATTTAAAATATTCCATGATTAAAACTCCATTACATACATTGTTGATACAAAATTTTCATTTCCAGTTGAAACACATCTATTTAAACCAAAGTTAGAACCATTTCCTATAAATGTTGGTACATAAGTAATTGCTGATGTAGTGTTAGGTGCATCAACTACTTGAAAAGTTGCTCCTTCTGGTGTGCTGTCATCGTTGACACTACTTGCTGCATAAGAAGTTGGCACAGCTGATATACCTTGATAACCTCCTGTTCCAGTTGTAGTGTGTAGTAAATCGCCTATATCTGTGTCAGAACCACCTACTGTTCTAATAAAATTAAAAACATAATCCCATGGACTATCAAAAGTTTCCCCACTAATAGTTGCTGAAAGTAAAAATTTACTTGATGCTGATTGAGGTGTTACAGTAACAGCTAAATTAGAAAATTTAGAATTATTATTACTTACTCCACCTACAACTTGTTGCTGACCATAAATTGTATAATTCATACTTTTAAATGTTCCCGATACTTCTCCCCAAACTGGATTAGCACCAGAGCCTTGAGTTTTTAAAAAATATCCACTTGTTCCTGCACCAAGTCTTTGAAGACCAGAGCCATCACGATAAACTATATCGCCTTGTGTAGTAATTGTAGTTCCTACATCAGTTCCACCTTGAGCTAATAAATTCCAATAAGTTCCGTTTGATACTGCGTTGCCAGTTGATGCTAAGATACAAATATAGCTTGCTCCTCCGCTAGACACAACATCGTCTGGTGTGTATGCAGTTGAGTTATCGTATGCGCCTTTCCATACAAGTTTAATTTTACCTAAGTCAATTGTAGCCATATCATTCCTTTAAATTATTTAGTTAATTAATTATAGAAAACATTTTGCGAACAGATTAAACTGTTGCAATCAAGTTTCCGCTAGCATTTATGCTCCAGGTAAAGCCACTAGCAGCATAAACTGTTTCAGAAAATGCAGCTAAATCTGTGTTAGATACATTGTCTGATCCTTGACCCGTAGTAATAACATTAAGATTATTACCATTTTTTTTAAATCCATATATTTCAGCTGAGCTAGCATTACCAAAAATTAATTCAGATCCATCATCTTTAACCAGGATTGCTTTACCAGCATTGGCTGAAAGATTACTTGCTATGTCTGCTATGTCTCTTGCTTTTGTCATATTCTATTTACCTCGCTGTACATGGTATGTTGTTTGAACCTACTAATGATTGACCAAATGCCATGTAAATGTAAACCACACCATTTGCGTTTAAGTGAGATGCACTAGTTCTCATTTTAAAACCATTACTTAAAAAATCTATATCTTGGTCTGTTGATGCAGTACTAGTAGCATCTGGGTGTAATGCTTTTTCTACAGGGTTAAATGTATCTCTTTTATTATCCCAAAGTTGCCAATTAGCAGCACTACCAGTTGATTTTTTAAATAGAACAAACGCAGGTTTAAATCCAGTATAAATAAAAGTTCCATTAGTATTTTCATTGCCAGTATAAGAACCAAACTTGCTGTAACCAGTTACATCTGCAAAGCAGTAGGCTATATATGTTGCACCACTTTGATTTATATCTCCACTTGTGCCAATAGAAAATACTGAACTTGTAGGTACAGTACTATTAGTATATGTAGAACCACTTTGTGATGCTCCAGTTTCATTTAACTCTAAAATACTTGTACCAATAGATTTATGCCAAACAACCCAACCACTAGTAGAACTTAATTCTTTAGTAATAAACATAGATGGTACAACACCTAAACCATGACCAACTGTAGCATTACTTCCTGTACCTGTATATTTTGATATTGAAAAGCCACTTGTAGTATTAACAGATGTAGCTGTAGTATTTATAGAACCATCTGTATTAGCTGAACCTGCACCATTTGCTTTCCAGTTCCATGATACAGTACCATTTCCATTACCATTAACACCACCATCATTACCTAAACTAAATCCATCACTATCAAAAGAGGTAATCATATTTGATACAGTTTCTTCTCCTTGTGTAGCATTTGTATAAATAGTTTTAGTGTTTCCTCTAACTGCATCTACTACTCTATGACCAGTGGCAGTTTCTCTGTTTTTAATCCAACACCAATCTGGTTGAAATCCTACACCTGTAATAGATTGTGTAGAACCATTACC
>ERZ1046148.300-NODE-300-length-31585-cov-7.504599_pt1 | contig 31585 bp, 14 predicted proteins | sample MGYA00383090_ERZ1046148 | MGnify/ENA primary metagenome ERZ1046148 (study PRJEB29581, sample SAMEA5548360) | metagenome | biome: marine; feature: coastal; material: water | depth 25 m | study: Short-term variability in the microbial, nano- and picoplankton... | reverse complement strand
CCAACCTGAAAACGCAAAACACCGTGGTTTTTGGCTGTTTTACCATGCTTGAGTTAGTGATTTATGTAACTGAATAACTCTTCTTCATTTGGTTGCGAACGCCTTCCGCTTAAGATGAGTAATTTGGAAAGGGTCGACGGCCCCTAATTTAGGGGGGTAAAGGCCAATGCATCTTTTTTCTCAGTACCCATTTGAGTGAAAAAAAGGGCAAACAGTACCCCGTTTGAGTAAAAGGTAGTCAAAGTGCTCGCGCCGGGATTCGAACCCGGGTCGCCGGGATGAAAACCCGAAATGATGGGCCACTACACCACGCAAGCAGACTAACCCACGGCCAACGCTGATTATTCATGAAGGTTGGGGTCAGGCGCCAAATTATTCCACCAGCGTAAACCGTACCACGTAGCGCCAATTCCGCCAATAAGTAGCACTCCGATTAACATCTCTCTATCCAGTAGCCACCAGATGGCATCGAGCGCTTTATCCCCATAAATCCCAACAAGAATAGCTTCAAGGCCGAATCTTAAACCTCGACCAATCAATCCTGCAATGATGAATGGTTTCAATTTCATTTCCCCCATGCCGGCAGCCCAGCCAAATACTTTGTACGGAATTGGTGAAAAGGCTGCAATGAAGATTCCAATAGTGCCGTACCTCAAGGTCAAAGCCTCAATTTTAGCAAGATGTTTTTCAGCCTTGAAACGACCGAATAGAGTCCTTCCCCAACGCTTTCCAATCCAGTAACCAATTAGGCTACCCATGACACTTGTGATTGTAATTACTCCCCACAACCAGATGACCAAAGCAGGATCGCCCTGTGCCTTGACAAGCATGGGAAGGAATAGCAAATCTGGCGGAACGGGTTGAATGATTGCTTCGGTGAAAGACATGGCTCCAAGACTGAGGGAACCAAATCCGTCGAACCAACCTACAACTGTCTCTTTCCACGACATCTAACCTGTGGGGCGACAACCCTACGGAAGAACCCTTTCTTAATCGAAGTCTTGATTGCTACAAAACCGGACCCCTTGCTAATGCCGGTGCTTGATACTGCTGCTCTCCTTCATTGGCCAGTTGATAGAATGCAGGGCGGAATCGTAGCCCATAGCCAGTTAGAAGAGTTACGAAACCTCTCTCCGCAACGTGCTATGTTGGTTGAGTCTATCGAAATGGAGTGGATGAGTATGAGTACAGGTGATGCAGAAAATGCTGCAGCAAAAACTGGTGACCTTCCTAGGCTGAGTCCGGTTGACCTCGACATCCTTGCAATCGCCCTAGCAACTGGGCAGACTTTGTTTACCGATGATTATTCGTTACAGAATGTGTGTCGGTCAGTGAACCACCCATTCGAAGCAGTTTCAAACAAAAGAAGTGAACAGCAATGGTCATGGGAATTGAAATGTATTGGCTGTCGTGCAACCAAGAAAGTTGACTCGCAAAAAGAACAGGAATGCGATATATGTGGTTCACCAATGAAGATAAAGCGCTCTAGGCGCTAACTACTCTTCTGCTGAAGCGATCTCTTCTGAGATTTCTTCTGCGGTTTTTCCTGATGGGTCAATACCGGCAGATTCAGCTTTCTGTGCTAATTCAACCATCTTTGTTTTTCCACCAGCCTCTAAATCAGATTCTGTATTGGAAGTTGATGGTGCGCCTGTAACGTCAGTAAGGCCTTTTTGAAATTCGCCTTTTGACTGACCAGCAGCCCTCGCGAGTTTGGGTAGACGTTCTGCACCAAATAGCAAAAAGAAGATTGCAATCAAGGTCATGATTTCAAATGTTCCAAAGTTCATTTGGTTCCCTCTAATGTACTCCAGTCGCTCCCGCTTTGTCAATGAATCGGCTACTAACCACCAGAAACTGGCGGAAGTAAGGCTATTTCCTCACCTTCGGAAACCGGTTCATCTTCACCGACAATCACGCCATTAATACTGACGCTCAGTCCATTCCCTAGCCATTTATCCAAGCCCATTTCCTCTAGCAAGAAACGAACTGATGAGTTTGGAGGGATTTCAATTTGATGCTCTCTTCCCCCCGTCTCTTCTGCAAGTGGCCCGAATGTTAGTACGCTCACCAGCATAGTCATGCTATTGAGCACCATCTTATCAACCCGTGCGCCATCAGTTAAGCAATGGCAGTCGCACTCGCTTGTGAAGGGCTTTGGAAGATTTACGAAATGGGTGAAGAAAAAGTCCAGGCCGTACGTGGAATTGATCTTGAGATAGCGCAAGGCGAAATGGTTGCTATCATGGGCCCATCCGGCTGTGGTAAGACCACTTTACTGAACATATTATCTGGAATAGATGACCCATCTGCCGGCCAAGTTCGTGTTGCTAGTAAGCCGCTGTTTGGAATCAGTGATGATGAGCGAACTGATTTACGTGGACGAGAAATGGGATTCATCTTTCAAAAATTCCATCTCCTCGAAGTAATGAATGCAGTAGAAAATGTTGAGATTCCTCTCTTATTACTCGGGATAGACCCAGTTGAGGCAAGGAAAAAAGCGACCTCTGCTTTGGAGAAAGTTGGCCTAGGTGATCGGTGCGAGCATAGGCCTGCTGAACTATCAGGAGGGCAACAGCAACGAGTTTCTATTGCAAGAGCAATAGTACATGAGCCCTCAGTAATTCTTTGTGACGAGCCAACTGGCAATCTAGATTCAGCAACTAGTGACCAAGTAATGGACCTTCTTGAACAATTGAATAAAGGGGGCTCAACACTTGTAGTCGTCACACATGATGATGCAATTGCAAAGCGTTGTTCACGAATTGTTAGCATATTTGATGGAAGGATAATCGACCACGAGGAATGATGATGCTAATTGAAGCCATAGCTGTAATTGTACTGATATTACCACTCAGTGCAACTTCGGCTTGGGGACTTCGAAACGATGTGGTAAAAATTTGGTATCTGCCAATACTTGTTTTTGCACCAATTCTCGATGCATGGATTGTTTGGTGGGCTTTAGATTGGTTTGGAATGGGTTTTGCAGCAATATGGGGGTGCACTATTGCTGCAGGAATTATCTCTTCCATGCTAATTCAACCCTTACTATCACCAAGACGCTTAGTGATATTCCGTCTTTCTTGGCAGCAAATTAGGCGCAGACCGCGCCAAGCAGCATTGATGATGGCTGGCCTATTAGTAGCCTCGTCAATAATTACCTCTTCTCTTGTCGTAGGTGACAGTCTAGACGACACATTGAGCCAGGAAGTAGAGGCTGTTTATGGGGAAACTGATTTACTAGTATTCCAACAAGACCGTAGAACTGGATTTTCCAGCGATATGAGTGAGAATCTTACTACTGCATTCGGGCAATCACTATTGTCATTCGGTTTGGCAGACCAATGGTCGCATGGCCTCGAGACAACAGCAACACTGAGCAAAACAGGTGGTCTTGCACTACCATCTGCAGGATGGTATGCCTATTCTGGCTGGGATGGAATCGCCATCAATCAGGTTGCTGCAGATGAACTTGACTTGGTTGCAGGAGATGAACTCGAGTTAACTTGGTACTCATACTCGGATGAGGGTAAGCTTATTCGCGAGTCTGATAATCTTACGATTGAATCGGTAATTTCTATGGAAGGCCGTGGTGCAATTGGTGGAACAAAATCGCCATCACTATTCACGTCATTAGAAATCAGTCAGCAAATGCAATCCAAAGAATGGTTAGTCAACCGGTTACGAATTTCTTTAGATGATACCTTAGGCGCATCAGACAGTATCCCAGACGTAAAATCAATTCTAAACCAACTAATAGATGCAGAGTCGGCAGGCTTCGAGATAAATACCGATGGCGATGCATTATCAATCTCAAGCACAAATGGATTGGGTAGATTAGATGGAGATTTCATGGCTTCATGGAATGAGAATTCTACAACGCTACTTGAATCTGGTTCTGCAATGGAAGTTTTACAAATCCCACTAGTTCAAATCCAACAACAAGTGAAAATATTGTCATTACCTGATGACAGAATTAACGAGATATTAATTGCAGAAGATGGTGATTGGTACGTCTCTGGTGGAGCGGTTTCATATCAGAAAGCGCGAGAAGGTTCAAGTCACGGTTGGGAAGTACCTAATGGCGGCTTGATACATGATGTCACCTTATTCGAGAATTCATTATTAGTGGCCCACAGCGATGGTTTAGTAGAAATTCCAGATGACCGTGATGGCGAACTAATTCATCATATCAAGGGAGAAGAAGTAATCTTGGCAGTGCTAAATCTCTCAGGTCTAGATGATTTGCCGTCAACAATATTTGCAATGGATTATTTAGAAAACTCCGGCGAGCAATGGGTTGCTGTAAAGCATTTGACCGGCAGCGACGTCTACCATAACAATGGGCAAGGGTGGATTGAAACTAACCTTTCAGGGGAATGGCTGCACTACGACAATGGAACAATGGTAGGCTCACCAAATGGCTGGAAAACAGTTTCAGGTATCGATTCACCTGCGACTTGGACTGGTTTACGCGGTGGACTGCTGGTGGAAAATGACTCACTATACCGGTTTGATGGACAGACTTCCTATCTTGCAGATTTTGAACAAGATTGTGATCTGCGAGTTTTTGCATTCGATGGTGACATGATATGTTCTACGAATTTCGGAGTTCTGATAGATTCTGAAAAGTTGACGCCTCGCTTACCTCTGACGGTAGACATCGGTGGATTTGGCGTGATGCCACAATTACTTCTAGCCACAGATGGCCCAATTTCACCATCGCAAGGTGATATCCTTGTTTCATCAAGACTTTCACATCTCGACCAAGCAGAAGGTATTCTGGTCAATGGGATGATTCCATGGGCCTATGGCGATACGCTTCCTCTAATTTTAGAAATTGAAGGTAACATGACTACGCTAGATGCGCCTGGGCTTGATGAACTCGAGTCGATAATCATCGGTTTTGTCAATATGAGTGACGGAGAAACTCTTGCTGCTGCAGGAGATGGCGAACGCAGCATCCTAGTGATTACTGGTGGAAACCAATCCTCAATTGAGAATTGGTTAGATGATGTAGCCGGGGTTGATTCGATGGGACTACAGGTTGTTGCTGCTAAAGAAGATGCATTGGCTGCGGCGGAGGAAGGAGCTGGTGCGCTTTCGGCAATGTTCCTTGTATTTGGTGCATTTACAATCGGAGCCGGTCTTCTATTGGTACTCACGATTGTGATGATGTTAGCGGATTCTAGGCGAGTCGATGAAGCTGTAATTCGTGCGTTGGGCCTGAAGCGTTCAGACATGAGATCTCTTGCTCTCATGGAAGGTATGATGACGTCTTCAGGAGCATCGGTACTAGGTGGGCTCTTTGGATTGTTTTTGGCATGGCTCGTTTCATTAGCATTTAGTAGTGTATTTGCAAATGCAGGCGCAGAAGGTATTGAATTTGGATTCAGTATTGAAAGCATGCTAATTGGAATGTCCTTCGGGTTCCTAATCGCAATGCTAACGCTATGGGCTACCGCATTGTGGACAAGTCGTCTAAATATTGTTCAAGCATTAAGAGGACTTTCACCTATGCGCAGAAGAGGGATTCCTTGGTGGCTATTGTTGCTAATTATCGGCTTGTTTGGTAGCGGCGGTCTTTCTGGACTAATGATATTCACATTAGATTCGTCGTCCTCGCTTCGATTCTCTCTTTGGCATATCATGGCCTCACTGATTATTATGGGCGCAGTCCCTCTTTTCACATTTGTATTGCCGCATTTAAAAGGTTGGACAATTAGAAATTCTGGACGAAATACAATGGCGGTAATGGGGGTTGCGTTAGCACTATGGGCAGCATCTCCCGATTCATGGGCCCCTATCGATACAGGAGTTAAGCCAGACGAAATCACATTTGCTGTTCTAGGAATGATCCAAGTATTTGCAGGTGTGATGATTCTTTCAGGAATAGCCCCGCGCATTGCATCATGGATCTCTAGTCGACCATTTTTCTCAAAACGTTTTGGTCCAGTAGTGAAAGTATCTCTTGCCCATCCAGAATCCGCCCCACTTAGAACTGCAGTGATAATGGGGATGTTTTCATTAACAGTATTCAGTGTAATTGTTTTGGCAGGATACTCTGTGCAATTTGAAGAGCACTCTTCAGGATATGTTGAAGATGCAAGTGGCGAATTCGAAATACTTCTATCCTCATCAAGACAAGTCCCACTTGAATTATCATCGGACCCTAGCGAATGGGATCTAAACGAAACTTCACCCGATGATATTGATGCGGTAGGATTGGTGAATAGGGCAGTGGTTTGGGTCGATGATGGAAATGACAGTATTGGCTATGTTTTACGAGGCGTTGATTCTGGTTTTATCGACCATGGAGGGATACCGTTGGAGGACTGGGATAGGGCATTGGGCGACACTCAAGAAGAAGCCTGGAAATCTCTTAAAATTAACACCAATGTGGTCTTTGTTGACAGTTCGTTTGCATTAATTGATCCGAACACAGGGGAGTCGCTTTCGGGTATTACTCTTCCAATTGGAAAATTGATTTCGCTAATTGATATTTCAAACCCTGGAAATAGTCGAGAAGTACGTGTTGGAGGCATACTTTCTGAGTCAAGTCAATTGTTCAGCGCAGGTATCTGGATGAATGGAGAAGTTGTTGATGAACAGTTCGGAGGAGTGGTCACGAGAATCTATGTTTCACACGACTCAACAATTACCTCAAATGAGCTCGAAGAATCCTTGTCGAAGGATTTGTCTTCTCAAGGAGTATACACTTCGGTAATCAAAGATGAGATCTTGATTATTCTCGGGCTCATTTTTGCAATCCTATCAATATTCCAAGCATATCTCGCATTGGGGTTGATTGTCGGAATTGGTGGAATAGGAGTTGTTACTTACCGTTCAGTATCTGAAAGGTCGGGGGAAATCGGGATGCTTCGGGCATTAGGCTTCAGAAAAAGAATGGTAATGGGTGGAATGATACTCGAGGTAAGTTGGGTTTCAGTACTCGGAATGCTTAATGGGGCGATTGTAGCATTAGCGTTTCACCTCGCATTGTATCAAACATTTTGGAAAGACCAAGGTGCTGAACTGATTCTGCCCTGGTTCGAAGTCGTAGCAATGGTAATTGGTGGTTGGCTCCTTGTTTTAGCAGCAACTTGGATTCCAGTTACAAAAGCGACCAAGATAACTCCCTCTCAAGCACTATCTGCAATCGACTAGTTTGAGTTATTATTTTAGTGGTCGCAAATTAAACACAAACACATTGTACCAAGGAGGATTTTCTGTCTCTGAATAGGAGTATTATTTTGTAATAAACAGGGCACTGAGTCACTGCTCTAAATCCATTGGTGCAGTATTGTGTAGGATGCTCAAATGAAACGGCCTTGCCAACTCCTAAATACCCTATATGCCGTCGGGAGCCATACCGACCCTTTTGGAGGAGATGACAATGAGCAAGTTAACCCCCTTGATTCTGACCGTAATAATGTTGGCTAGCACCTCGCTGGCTGCACTAGACTGGGCAGAACTAGAACAGAACAACATGATTGAAGCAGATGGCCGAGCAGGCCCAGACGCAGAAGTTGTGAGCATACTCTCGCCACGCGAGACAACGACCGACAGCATTACCGGCGAGCAGCTACATACGCTAAAAGCCGGACAAGATGTGAACTTTGAGGCATTCATTACCAATTCTGGTGATGTAGCGATCGCTGAGATGGGTGTTTCCGTCACAGTGTATCTGTCTGAAGGTGGCGCCCGTGGCATGATTGCTAAGGATGCAGCAGGTAATGACCTGTCTTGGAACAATGGCGATGTAGTCTGTAATGACGCATTCGTTTGCCCTTGGTCCTCACTAGATGCAGGTGCTAACCTCGCTAATGGTAAGTACACCATGACCTATCAAGGTGCAACTATCGTTTGGACTCCGATTACTGGAGACTACGTAGTTGTAGTAGAGACCTCTGCTGAAGGAGACAACGAACCAGGTAATGATTACAGTGAGATTATGGTCTCTGTACTCGACTGGACCGATGTCATCGTAGACCTCGCCTGGGATTCCGGAAAGGAAATCGAAGGCGGCGGCGGTGACAAAGCATTCACTCTATCTGTAAGTACAGGTGGTTCAGCTACTTGGTCCGCACGTTCTATCACTCTTGAGATGATAGTTACAGGAACTCTTGGCGCTGCAACAGACGCTAATGGTAACGATTTGATGGGAACAACCCAAGTCTCTGGATTTGGAACTTCTGGAATGACCGAAACTTTCCGTCACCAAGATGATGCTAACAACACAACCTCTGACATGCGATATGTTATCGATTTCGAGAACACAACCGAATGGACTGGCCAAGTTTCGCCAGATACAAGCGGTGGTAGCGGTGATTATTCAATTGAAGTAAATCTAGTAAGTTACGTGATTTATGGACAACTCCCAGACTGTGCTGAAACTGTTAGCATAACTAACAACCAAACCGGTGAGAGAGAAGATATGACTTACATTCACTACTGTGAAGTATCTAAGCAATCAGACGACGATGCTGGAACCAGCGAAGATATGATCGAAGGAAAGGTTCAGACCTTCCACGACATCGGAGTTACCAACATCGCCATTAACCAAGGATACACAGTTGACGAAAACAACATTCCAATGAGTGCGCCAACAATGCCTGGTATCACCTCAGGGCCTCTAAACCCTGCATGGTCTAGTGTCCAAGCATCAGTTCGCCACCTAGGTAGTGACACAATGGTCACCTACGACTGGAAGGTAACCTTCGATATTGAAAACACAGTAACTGGTGTTACTCACACAGAAGATGCAGATTCCTGTATGTGGGGCTTTGGTGAAGCATATCCTCACCTTGAACTTGGATTAGATCCAGTCAACAATTCAGCGTTTGAGATGGGTGAAGCATGTATCATGTTTAATTTCGCACCTGGAATCTACAATGTTACAGCAACAGTATCCATGGTTGATGCTACTGTGACCGACATGTCTGCACGTAATGATGATGCAAGCTTGCTTGAAATTTCAGCACTAAACAACAGACCTGATGTTTCGCTAACTCTAGAAACAACTGATGATATTGTAATTGGACCTGAAGGTACAATCGCAATCGTTGCAAATGCAGATGATGCAGATGATGACGGTGGACTAGGACTCGAATATGTCTGGTCACACCCTGGAATGCCAGAAGGCCCTAACGGGTCTGTTGTTCCGTCTCCATGTAATGGAGTAGGACCTGCGTTCTCTACCTGTAACCTAATTGCACTTGATGCAGCATGGGCTGGAGTCCACACATACTCGGTAAGAGTTTCTGACGAATACGGTTCATACGCACAGGATTTCACAAACATATTTGTTTGGAACCAAATAACTGCGTTTGCAACTTCGCCAACAACTCTAGTTGACATGCAGTATGATTTGACCTACGATGGTGCAAATGCATTCACGATTAGTTTAGATGATACAGATTCTGAATATACACAGGACTTAACCAACTTCGGTTACGCTGGTGAATATACATCTGTAGCAATTCTTGACTACTCCCCATCTACCACATACATGGCAGAAGATGTTCTTGCTCAGAGCATTACACTGTACTATGACGGAACAACTCTAGACCCAACAAGTGTGTTCTGGATTTCCAATGGTAACTGGGCTAAACTTGATGCAACATTCTCAATGAGTGGCAGCGATGGTACAATCTCGATTGACCTAGGTGAAAACAGCCAAGTTCTTCCACAAGGAGAACTAGCACTAATGGGTGGAGTCTTACAATTAGTTGAGATCCCAACCGCAAACCCAGCTCAGCCTAGTGTTATCGCTACTGCTGGTGGAACAATCACTGCATCATGGTCTTATGATGGAACAACAGTTCCTGGACTAGACTGGTTAGAAATGACCATCTGTGATTCAACTGGTGATTGTGATACCACAAAGGAGAACACAACTATGGTTGCTCACTCTCTGAGTGGACAAACTGACACCACACACGGTGAGACATACACCTACACACTTGCTGTATGTAATGGCGGAGGATGCAATCCAATCCAGCCATCTGCTTCTGCAGTTGCGGACAAGAGTGTTGACGGTGACGCAGTTGCTGAATCATTGACAGTTGAAAACAAGGTGGGCAGTGATGCTTGGACAGTCTCATGGACAGTCGGCGGAACAGACTCATCTGATGTTGCTGGATGGAAGGTCTGCTGGACAGACTTCTCATGGTCAACAAGTGGTGCAATGCCAACTACCTGTGAAGATGCAGGGGCAACTACCAGTGCTGACATCGGACACCCTGGCGGAAGCGGTACAAAGACGTACTACTTCACAGCAGTTCCATATGACGACAAAGGTAACATGGACAATGCAGAACCAGGAACTGATATCTTGCTAATACACGCAGGACAGACAGACCCTTGTGAAGATGATCCTACACTTGACGAATGTGCAAACATTGGTAACACAGACGACAGCGCTGAAAGCGGCTCAGTTCCAACATGGACTTGGGGCGTAATCATCGGCCTAGTGGTCGTAGCATTTGTTGTTGGAGCATTCATCCTCTCCCGTGGTGGAGAAGGTGGAGAAGGCAAAGACTGGGATTATTGATCCGAAGTCTAATCTTTGACAGCAAATCACGGTGCTAGACACCGAGGCTGCCATAGAGAGCGGTTCGCCGCTCTCTATGGCTCCCCCCCCCATTCTTTTTTTTGATAAAAATTCCACCTGAGTTTTAGCTTTGCTAGACCTCAGGATTTTCATATTTTTTCATACATCTTTCGAAGATAGATTATAGTTGAATAACTGGCCAACAATCGAAGAGGTTTAGAAATCACACTAACTTTAATTTATTCGCACGAGTAGATTCTACAAGTTGTAATATTTTGGGTCGTGTAGATTTGTCGAACGTAACTTTTTTCACGGGTTTTTTGCGTGGTACTTGTAAGGTAGATATTGCTAAAAATAGTATTCAGTAATGCATTTGTACTAGATGTTTCACTGTGTAGATAGATATGATATCTTCAAAATCATTTGCCGATGTCGGGCCGGCACATAAAATTTTTATTTTCAAAAAATCAATGCCGAAACTGTATAACTTACTCGATGCAGTAAAAGCGCATGTACCCCAATGCTCATAAGGGAAACAAAGCCTGATGAACACTGCATACAGTCCGTAAGGAGATGATGACGTGAAGTTGGGAAACAAGAATAAAAACAAGAAGACCGTAATGGGAGGAGTAGGAATTGCTCTATTGCTCTGCATATTGATGGCACTGTCACCTATGACAGGCCTGGTGCAGAACGATGCTCCTAAGGAGACAGCAGAGTTCGCAGTAGCGAATGAAGCAAGCGAAGATTTCTTCGCACTCCCTGCGATCAATGAGCCTGTAGAATATGAACACGATGAATCCTCTGAATTAGAGGGTATGAGGTCAATGAATCAGAAAGGCTTCCTCACAGAAGATGGGGATACCGCACTGATTACCTCAGCTGAGCCACTGCACTACATGAGTAGCATTGGCTCCTGGGAAGAAGTCGACCTCAACATCAAGGCAACCGTCGACGGTTGGGAAGTAAAGGAGAACATCTACGAAGTTACCTTTGCCCCAGAAGCCGCAGATGGTGTCTCAGTGATGGTCCACCCTAACGTGGACCCAATCGTCACGGGAATCAACCCGATTGTAATGGCGTTTGATGAGACTGGCACAATGCCAATGCCTTACAGGGCCGCTCCTTCTCATGAAGGGGCTTCTGTTGGTGGAAACGTTCTACGTTATTCACTCGCAGAAGGTTTCGACTTAGATTACACAGTAGAGACCTCTCAGTTGAAGCAGAACCTAATCATTCGAGAACGCCCTATCCTTGAAGAGAATGCAGCATGGTTCGGTCTTACCGAGCAAATGCGCCTTCCTGTAGGATATGGATTGTTCCTAGGCGATGACATTCTCCGTGAAGAGATTACACAAACTCAAGATGAGTTAACAATCCGTAATCTAGACACTGGGGAACTTCTAGCAACTATTCCAGTACCAACTGTAATGGAAGCAGAAGCAACAGAGCCATATCACGCAACCTATTTCATTCAAGTATTCGGTAGCACAGTCATTTTGACTACTGCAGTCGATGCTGATTGGTTGATGGATGAAGATCGCCAATTCCCATTGGCAATCGACCCATCGGTTAAGGTTAAGAGCGGGTCTGGCGGATACTGTTACGTTTACTATGCGTACTGTTATTCTAACTCATACCGCTACCTATACCGTTACTACGGCAGCCTGTACTACATGCCTTGGAACAAGTACACATTTACCAGTTCCAATGCACTTCCTACAGGTGCTACAATCGATAAGATAGAGTGGAAGCAATATGTCTCTTACTCATACGGATATTCTTCTAACGTTATCACAGCAGTTGTAATGGAATCTTGTGGTACTTCTAACCGGTACAGTTACACCGTTCCATCGGCATCGTGTTCAGGTGCCTTGACGAACTTAGCTGCCGGATATGGTGGAACAGCACAGCGCAAGATGATCAGCTCCCTTTGGAACTCTGCATCTGCAGGTACCTACGCTGTAGGAACTGGCTGGAAGACTGCAACAATTTGTAGTAGCAGCACAGCATGTTCTGCAACATCTGGAAGCCACACTTACATCACAAGTGCTCTAGCAAATGGTAACAGCGTCGGAATGGGTGCTAAGTACACAACATCTACTTACCTCTACCACTATGCTTACAACGCCGGTAGTTCAAACAGTTACATCCAGATTACATACTCTGGTGGTACTGATTCAACATCCCCTACCAATGAGTTCGTGCCATATTCCGGAATCACTTCCTACAAGGAAGGAGAGAGAACTTTCTTCACAACACTGAAGGATGGTTCAGGAATTGACACAACAACAAGTGGAGCACCTCACTTGCACTATGCAATCAACAACGGATCTTACACTGCAGTCAAGGCAACAACTATTGGCACATGTAATTCGTCAACTACAGATTGTATGTTCCGTGCAACTACCTCAAATATCGCAATTGGTGAATATGTAACATACTACTGGGCCTTCCAGGATTTAGCAGCTACTCCCAACGCTGCAACAACACCTGCTGGTGGCTCCGGTACTCCAAATACTGCATCTGCACCTTCGAGCCCATACTGGTTCTTCGTTGACGATGTAGCCAATGGTGGAAGTGCAAAGAAGATGACAGTCACAACTACTGATGTCCGAGCATACACCACAACTAGTACTGCAAAGACTTTCGATAGACAAATGACTTACTATGACAACTCTGACGAGTACGTCTTTGAGTTTGATACATCTGAGTGTGGAACAGGAAGCAACTCTTGTTTCTACACAACCAGTTATTACTTCTATCAACAGTGGAAGATGATGTGGACCACAGCACCAGGTTCCTACGGCTATGGAGGCGGTGGAACAAAGTCTGGTTCAATGGAAATGCACCAAACTGACGGTGGATACCTAACACTATCTGCAGATGATGGACCAGGAATGAACCTGATCTACCTATACGACAGTGCCACGAACAAGTGGGCTATGGTCGGTCTAGGAACAGACACAGGTATCGATGAAATGCTATCTACTGGTACAACAGCATCAAAGAGGTCAACCTACGGTTATACCGCAGCGCACCTAGTTGATATCCCAGGAGATTTCACTGGAACATTCGGTAAGTTCGATTTCAACGCAACTTACAGCAGTTCTAAGGCAAACTGGATGTGTGTCGGTACAAACGGATGGTACTATTTCTTCCGTTCAACAAGTTCCAACCCAATGTGTACTTCAGGATACTACTACATCTACAGTAACTCCTACACATGGTCAGGATTTGCTCTAGGATCTGGATACTACGGCCCTCAAGCATCAAGTGGTTCAATTTACTACAAGGTCGCTAAGGTCGCTCCAGAGCCAGATACCACAAAACCAATAGTTGAACATCTTGGAATGCGTGATTCGCATTCACAAGACCGTAATTTCGTGTTTACACTATCTGATGGCGGAGAACCACCATCTGGTATCAATACAACCGCAACAACCGGCGTTGGACCAACTATGTACTACCGTGTCACAGATGCGGACGGTACAGTTAACTCTTGGGTTAACAAGTTGCTATCTCCAGTTGGAAAGACACGCACTGCATGTGAGCAAGCTACTTGTGACTGGTCAACATCTCTTGAAGATCTAGAACGAGGTTCAACACTAGAATACTACGTCAAGGTCAACGATTTGAGTATAGCGGCATCTGGCATTAATACCAATACCACTACAACTTCATCTTTCGAAGTTGGAGATCCAAACAAGATTTTCGTAGTTGAGTGGCATGACCTTGGATACACTAGTCAATATCAGTGTACTTTCCAGGTATTGTTGTACGATGTAACCAACGAGATTGAATTCCAGTACGATTCTAATTGTAAGGCAACTTACGATTACGCAACTGTTGGATATCAAGACCAGACCAGAACTAAGGGTGCTACCCTGCGTGGTCAGTTGGCTTATACCGCTGGTGCAAACCCGCACACTGTCAACTACCGTATTGGTACTGACAGCAACGGTCATGGATACGAATCCTTCGACCTTGGTATGACTGAATTGCCAACATACGATACAGCAATCGCTGGCGCAAGCAACGGATATCCATATGGATACTACTGTGTGTCTTCCTACTATTGGAATACATACAAGTCCGGATGTAACGCTAACGTAGATCTCCCTGACGGATTCACATTCGATTACTTCGGTACCGAATACAACGGATCTGACTCGAAGAACCGCGTACACATTGGTCGCATGGGTAACATGTACCTGAAGGATGATGGTTCTACTTCTCTTGAGAGGTCGATGACAACCTGGTACACAAACATGCCAGATCTACCGTACAGTGGTAATTCAATGAGTAAGCCTGGAAACATAGCACCATGGTGGGGCTATTACTCCAGCTATTACTGCTACGATAACAGTGCTCTAGATTGTTCAGTCCGTACTCGTATCATCCCATTCGAAGGAAAGGGAACTGATGTCAGTGCAGACCTAACACAGCCAACAACTTGGTCACTAATTGATTCACCAATTAGAATCAACCCAAGTTCATCTACTGGTTACCTATCTATTGGAGATGATTTGACAATTGAGCCAGGAGTAGTTATCCAAGTCGCAAGCGGCAAGGGTCTCTCCTTCGATGGTTCATGTAGTCTATTCACAGCAACTGGAAACAGTTCTGACCATATAGTGTTCGAAGGACAAAACAACGGTACATGGAAGGGTCTGGCATTCACCGATGCTTGCAGCACGACTGCAGGAACCGATGACCGCCACACAATGTCCTATGTTGACTTCAAGAACACAACAGATGCAGCAATTGCAGCAGGAAGCCGCCACGGTGTCTCTCCTTCAAGCAATGCAAACGTTGGTAACTTCACAATGGACCATGTAACATTCTCAAATGTTGGAACAGCATTCGAGCATGGATCTGGTGCAGGAACTGTAGTCACTATGTCTGACTTCGAAGTAAATGATGCAAGCGATGCTTGTTTCAATTTCGCTGAAGACTCAATAGTTACTATGACTGATGGTACAATGGATGATTGTAACTCAGGCAGTAACCCTACAGGCGGAGCAATCATGAACGTCGCAGGTAGTACCGGTGGTTCTCTAGTATTGGAGAATATCGACATTACCGATTCGATGGTCAACTTGATTGATGTCGACCTTGAGACAGTATGGATTAGCAACTTGACAGCAACCACAACATCCACACAAAGTGGAATTGTACTTGCTGCTGAAGGTGCTGGTGCAGATTCTAGCCTATATGTCTACAACATGGATGCATCAGGATACGGCAGTGCAGCAATTTATGCACTATCGTCCCTGAGTATTGAGGATGCAGATTGGGGCAGTGCAAATGTTGCAATGGCACCTGGTGGAACATCCTCTACATCAGCAGGACCATCTGGTACTAGTGCATCAATTTCAGACTGGACCGCTGGCGATGTCACTATGACTCGAATTGCGCCAACTATGGATGACATCGATGTCGGTGCATTATCAATTATTGGTAATTCACCAAGCGCAGATGGAATCATGGGTTCAAACTGGGACACAGAAGGAATTGCAGTCGGAGCGGCTGGAGTATCTGGATGTGGATACAAGATTATTGTAGACACCGTCACAACTGATGGTATCTCAGGTTCTTGTTCTCTAGCAGCATCTCCTAACATGATCATTCTTTCGAATGTTGATGCGGACTATACTGGTTCTAACAATGCAATCTATGCACGAAACTCGCACATTACCATGGGTGATGGAAGTGTAACACTGCCTGCTACAGGATTTACTGGAGATATGGCACAAGCTTCTACCAACGGACGCATTGTTCTAATCAATGTCGACCAAGATGGTACAGATTGTCTAATTGAAACTGACTGTGACGTAACTTCTGGTTCAAGTGGAAAAATCTACTTCGGTGGACTTGCTAATGTTAGCGTATACAAGCTACTTGCAGATGGAACAAAGGAATACAAGGAAGGACACACTGTTCAAGCAACAGTAGTGGACGCAGGATCTGCATTGTTTACAGTAGGAACTCACAAGACTGATTCCAATGGATTCACAAACGTTTGGGTTCTAACTGGTAACGATGATGGAGATACCTATTCCGACCACAACCTTGCAGCATGGGGTCCATCTGGTCAAAACGAGACCATGGTCACTGACTCTTGGTACCCTGGAAGTTTCGAAGTTGGAGATGAAATCGAGTTGCGCCTTGAGCCTGCTCCGGTTACTCTAAACGGAACAAACATGGATTGTGCTTACTTGTTAACAAACACAGAAGCAGCACTGGGCTATGATGGAACAGTAGCATCTGGTGGAACAAACACTTTCACTTGGGAAGGAAAGGTCACTATGACTGGAGACCTGAACATCGATGATTGTACTGTTGTCATGAAGAATGTCTTCAAGGTATCTTCTGATGCTACAAACAAGCCAAAGCTAACCATCTCAAGCGGTGGAGCACTAACTCTAGAATCTACCAGTACTGATACTGGTACTCTAAAGGCATCATCTGCAACATATCCTCTTGATTTGGATATGGATGGTGGAGTACTTACCTTAGATGGTGGAGTAATCGCTGACGTTGCTGGTGGAATCAACTTAGATGTAGGTACAATGATTGTAATGAACTCTGCAATTATTTACGGTAACTCTGGTGCAGCAGCAAATGAAGCTACTGTATATGTAAACGGTGGAACCTTAGATTGGGATGATTCAACAATCATGAACTCTGGTCAGACCGGAATTGGTATGATGTTCGAGCAATCTGGTGGTGCAGTAGACAACATCGTTGTCAAGAATGCAGCAGTCGGAATTTATTCCTACAATGCAGCACCTCAGGTTAACGGATTTACACTAACTGACAACGATGTCGGTGTAGATGTATACGGCGGAATGAGTCTACCAACAATTTACCGCAGTACTCTTCTCTCCGGAGAGAGCACTGGATGGACAACCTACGCAATCGACATGAGCGCTTACTTAGCAAGCGGTGACAATTACCTACAGGTTGGATTCAACTCGGTATACGGTGGAGGAAACGCTCACCCAACATACAACTATGCAACTTCGAAGTACTACATGATCTACGATCGTATGAACGTCGAGTTGACTGATGTAAATGGTAACTCATGGAACGTAACACAGTCTTCTGATGAAGGATTCTATGACGGTTCAATGGGTGGCGCAGGTGGCGCTCCTTCGTGGCATTGTAACTATTACGGTTACAGTTACACAGAGTGGTATGACTACAGTTACTTCTACTACCTGATTAACTACGGTGGATACACAAGCAGTGGTTCTTACAACGACTACCCAAGTGACTTCGGTTTCCGTTGGGAAGACACAGATAACACACCTAATACCTACTATCCAATGCACTACTGGGGATACTACTCACCAAGTGCATACTTCGGCGGTGTCTACGAGATGCCTGAAAGTTACAATGGACTGTGGGGATATTACAACGTATGTCTAGACTATGCGTACTCCTACTACAACACGCCTGGAAACAGTGCACGTTTGGCGTACCCATCAGTTGATATTTCAGCTGGTAACATTACTGGAGCAACAATGTATGTTGATGTCTTGCACAACCGTGCAGACAACTACCAAGACCGTCTAGAAGTTCTAGCACGCACTGGTAATGATCCTAGCGACATGGGACAATATCAGCGTGAATCAGGTACACCTGCATTCAATTCTGGTACAATCACCGGAGCTGAAAACGGAATCGAAATCGGTGGCGCTTGGGCTGCTGCAGGAATTGATGATGTTACAGTAACTAGCCCACTCAATTCGGGTCTAGAAGTATCTGGTTCAAGTGCGGCAACAGTAACAGATTTGACAGTAACTGGAGGAAACTACGGTATCCTTGTAAGCGCTGGTGCATCTGGTAACATCGGACTAGAAAATGTGGATATCTCTGGAACTGTTTTGGCAGGTGTTTACTACGTCAAGGACATGGCCGGTGATCTAACTGGTACTATCGCTAGCTCAGTTGGTGCAGGAATCAAATTCGGTTCAGCAACAACCAAGGATTTGACTTGGGACAGCATGACTCTTGCGACAAATGCAATTGGAATTGAGGCTGGAGGATCTGGAAAACTAACTCTAACCGACAGCACCTTTGGTAACAACAAGGATTTCAAGATTACTGGTTCATCAACCGTAGACTTCATTGAAGGAACTGTTGATACAGCTACTATCGATGTAACTGGAAATGGTGTATTCAATCGAATGCGTCAATTGGATGTGCAGCTCACTGCAGATTCCAATCCAGTATCTGGAGCCAATGTCGTTCTTAAGAGCGGAGACGGTGGAATCAGTGGTTCTGCAACTACCGATTCTAACGGTGATGCTATGGATATGACTTTCACAACTGAAATTGTAGACAAAACAGGATTGACTACAGTATCCCTGTCTGGCTATGAAGCAGTTACAGTTGCGCAAGTTGGCTCTTACAGTTGGACCAATCCATCAAACAATGCTGCTGATTTCAGATATGGATTTGATTCACTAACACTGACCGATGACCCTGGTAACACACATACAATGGACTTAACACAATCAGTTGATTCCCGTGTTTGCTACAGTTACTCTACAACATCATTCGAATATCTTGCATCATGTGCCGGTAATCTGGTTACTGGAGGTTCGAGGCAATATTCATCTGGATTGGATGAATATGGATATTGGGGTGCTACACCTGAGGACATGTCCAACCAGGTAGTTATGCTCGATGTCGGATATTGGTATATCGATGGTGATTCAGATACAAGCCTGAATGACAGTACAGTATTGGCTACTGGTTCTTACAACAACTATAATTCGTTGCAAATTTGGTCAACCTCCCCGTATGGTGCACGTCTTTACGCGCATGACTCGAACTGGATTTCCACGGTAGTAACAGATGATGGAGAAGCTCAAGGAATCAAGATTGGATACAATGGTTGGAACGATGTCGTACCAGACATTCAAGATTCAACAATTTCATCCCTAGCATCAATTGTAAGCACTTATGGATACAAGTCGAACTGGGGTAACTATGTCTGGGGAGCTGATTTCTTCAACATCCAAAACAATACCTTTACTCACTTTAGAACTATGCCTAATACAGGATCTGTAGCATATGAAGATATGTGTGTGAATGCTGGTGGTTCAAACAATACCATCATTTCAAACAACGTAATGAAGAACTGTGGAGTCGGTGTATACTTGACCAGAACAGGATTCTCATATTACTACAACCAGACCATGTGGGGTGCTGATGATGCAATCATTGACAGTAACGAGTTCATCAATTCAGAAACCATTGATATTTGGTTTAGCCTGAATTCGTACTCAGACGGTGTTGAAATTACTAACAACGTAATGAGCGGTGCATCTAGCCCATCTTATGGTGTCTACACACAAGATAGAACAACTTCTGACTTATTGATTGATGGTAACACCTTCAGCAATTCCCAGGAAGCAATCTACATGCGTGGAGCACTTGATTGGACAATCAGCGATAACACCATCAATGGAGCAGGAGATGCTTCAAAGGCTGGTATCTATGCAAAGGATGGATACGGTGTAATCGACGGTAATACATTAGTCGATGCAGACGGTGGAATACTAATCGATGGAGTCCAATATGGATACAACGCTAATGTCACCAACAACGATCTATCACAGACCCCTGGCCGAACTGCTCCTGCAGCAATCGGTATTTGGGTTGAAGATTGTGGTACATCAGTTGTTAACACCGGTGGAAACACAATCAGCGTAATGGAGAATGCAATCGTAACTGATGGCTGTGACCTAGTAGACTCTGGTTCTACTTTGGACGCAATCGGTGGAAGCGGTGGTAAGGTCTGGACTGTCGGGGTTAACGCTAATGCTTTCTCTCCAACAACAAGTAACATCAAGGAAGGCGACACAATTCGCTGGAGAGCAAACGAGTACTACAACAACAGTGGTACTACTGAACCTCACGATGTTACATCGAACGATACAGATGTTGGTGGAAATGCACTCTGGTCCTCTGGTGGCATAATGAACCTTGGTTCAACATTCACCAAGACCTTTAGCACTGCTGGAACATATGATTATCACTGTAGCGTCCACAACTGGATGTATGGATCAATAGTTGTAACCTCTGGTAGCAGCGGCGGATTCACCTCAGTGGGAGTCAATGTAGTTGGTTCCAACGATGAAATCACACTAGATGGAACATCTGTTTCCGGATTCGGTACTGCTGTAGAGCAGTACGGTGGTGAACTAACCCTAATGGGTAGTGCAGTACTATCCGGTGGAGATTATGGTGTATATGCAGAAGACACAGACGTAGTAGTCAATGGCGCTGAATTAATCGCCGGAAGCTCTGGATCTGCAATGTATGTAACCGGAACATCTACCTTTGATGCAACCAACATGGACACCTCTGGTCTATACGGACTCAACACAGACGCTGTTGACTTCCGCTGGAACGGTGGAAATTCTGACGCAGACACTGCTCTAATGGCAGATGGTGGCGCAGAAGGTTCAGTTGAGAATTTAACATGGACTGAATCGACTAAACAAATCAACGCAGGATCCTATGTAACAGTGACATCTGTTGGAAACACAGTAACTGCTGCTAACTTAGTCGTTGCAGCAACCGCAGTTATCCACGAAGGTAACCTACTAGATCTTGACATCACCCACAAGGGTGCTTCAACAACAGATGTTGGACTACTAATCCAGTCTACAGACGGTGCTCAAGCAGCATACGTTTCCCCAGCATATCGTGCACCTTACATGAATGCTGACGGTGACATGGAAGAGTGGTATGGTAACACCAAGAACCCATCTGATGATGCAATGCCTGGTGTAATGTCTAGCGACGATGCTGGTGAGGATTTCCTTACCACATGGGATGCAAACAATCTGTACATGGCCCTAACTGGCGTTGACATGGGATCTGCTGACTTGCAGATTTACATTGATTCGAGCACAGGTGGAGACACAACTGGCGACAGTTGGTATGTCTCTCACTCACTGCCATTTGCAGCAGACTATGTATTCTGGGCAGAAGATGCTGACTCCGGTAACTCCGGTCTAAAGGTCAACGGTTTCTCCGGATGGTCTGATGTAAGTTCCTCATGTACTGGACTATCGTCCAGCATTGGAGACTCTACCGACACAGATACTGAGATTTCAATACCTTGGACCTGTATCGGCGAGCCTTCTAGCACAGTACGCATGATTGTAGTAGTTCAGGATGAATCAACAGGGGCAGTATCCTCTGTTCACCCTGACCAAACTATCGCAGCTGGAGCAACTGGTCAAACATTCACTGATGAGTTAACACTCCTCATGGGACACAGCGACCTTGCTGAAGGAGACGATCTAACCAACCACCTGCTAATTTACCGCAGCTATGTTGGTTCGAACTCACCTAGCGATGCAAAGACCTACGACATCTCTGTCAAGGTTGATGCAGCATGTGCAGAAGATTGGGGAACCATCACATCTGTTGACATGAGCGTAAACGTTGCAGAGAGCATCGATATCAAGCGTGCATGTCCAGTAGTAACTGACCTAGTCGACATAACAGTTGACGAGGATAGTGGTGCATACACACTAACATTGACCGACAAGGCAGACGATGTACAGGATGAAGAGAATACTCTAACCTGGACCGTTGCTAATGATGCAGACCCATCAAAGAGCCCAACAATGCTCCTAGATAGTCTACTATCTGGCCAATCAATGACCATTACCCCTGACAACGATCAGTTCGGAACCTATGTGTTCCACTTCGGTGTCGAGGACAGTCATGGATTGACAGACAGTGCAACCATCACCTTTAGCGTAACCAATGTTAACGATGCACCAGTTATCTGTAACACAGAACGTGCAGACTGCATGCCTGTATTCGCAGATGATGGAGACAACAACCTGAATGTCCTCGATGAAGGATTCGGAAGTGTCAGCAAGGTTCTCGGATCTGCTGCTAACGCAACTGGCTCCTATGTACTCGATATGGCAAGTAACGACATGGCAAACGAGCAACCACAGGCTTACACCTGGGGTGCAAGTATCAAGGGCGATGACGTAACAGTCGATCCGTACTGGGTACAGAAGCAGTACTCATCTGTGACAGCAATGTTCGATGAAATCGGAGAAGTTATGACCGCAGCTGGTGGATGGCAAGACCTCGCAATTAGTGGAGATCCTGCAAGTATCACACCAAACGGTACATACACTCTACCAACATTGAATGACGTATCTCTACTAACATATCTGCTCGCTCAGAATGGATGTGGAACAGTATGGTATCAGGAATACATGGACACTAGTGGTAACAAGGTCACAGCAGTACGCAGTGACGATGGACCAGCAGATTGTGACAGTACAATTGATACAACTGGAAAGGTTTACTCTGGATTAACTTACAGCGACTTCTGGTTGGAAGCATACGGTGTTGACGTAACTTCATCTGTATACAGTGACGACTGGGATGATGTCTTCCCAGATGGATTTACCACAACCAGTGGATACAACCCATGTCCGGCATACACTGTTTCTGTGAACAACAATGAGTTGACAATCACAGAGAACGCAGCTAACGAACTTGGTGGCGAGTGTACAATCGTATTGTCTCTGAATGACGATGGTGGCTACTGTGCTAACACCTACCTAGGTCGTACCACAGATGCTAAGTCAAGTTGTGTGTCTTACACTTGGTTGGTTGACTATCCAGTTAACCACCCAGTATACGGACCAATTGTAGTAACTGGTTGTTACAACCTTTACCTTGGACTGTCATCATTCGTACCTCAGTACTACCCTGATGGCACACCAACTGGAATGTCCTCTACAATCTGTCTAGCATATGGATGGGTTGCTGAGAACACAGATGCAGCAGATTACGAGGTTAACTTCTCAGTTACACCTGTAAACGATGCACCTGAAGTTCTAGACTGGGATCGCCAGGAAGGAGTTGTAATCTCTGACGGAAATGGAGAAGTTCCAAACTTCCCATGGAAGGTCACCCTAACTGAGGATGACGAGAGTGAAACCAACCTGACCTATGATTTGTCTGCTATGAAGCATGACAACGATCATGAGGACGATGACCTTGAGTGGACTATTGTAAAGGCAGACACTTGTGACTACGAAGATTACTTCTCAGCAACAATTGTTGATGATGCAATATCCTTCGACCTGATCAAGGACGCTACTACAAATGCACCAGAATGGGAAGTTGACTACCTGAACAACGGTGGAATACATCAGAAGAACCCTCTATCTGGAGAGTTCTGTCCGATCACTCTGTACCTGCATGACACTGCAACTGCACCAAGCTACGTACCTAACTACGGTATGAGCACTGCTAACTACCAGCAAGGTGAAGACAGTGTAACATTGTACATCCGTGTTGACAACGTCGCAGAGAATGTACCTGATTACTTCTTGAATGATGTAAGTGGATTTGATTATAACCAAGTCTCTAACATCATGCCAAAGACCTACGTGCCAACAACTGTCACAATCGGTCACGGTGGAGATGAAGGTCCGTACAACTACGACCACATGTTGGAAGTAACATTCCACAGCAACGGATACAACAATGATGATGCTGCTGGTGAAAACTACGTAACACTAGGTACACAATACATAACCCCACCTGCATATGGAGAGGAAGTAGAAGTCAAGGATTACGTCTACATCACATCTACAAGCAGCCGTATTTGGGTTGAAGTTGATGTACTAACTTGTGTTGATGAAACCTGTGACATGACAAAGTCGCCTACTGACCGTTACTTCGGTTACTCCTTCCCATACGCCCACAGCTGTGTTGACAGCAATGGCGAGCAAGGAGAGGCATGGAGTTGTCCTGGTGAAGTTGGAAGTTCCAGTGTTGATGCAGATGGTAACCCGTCCGCAGTAACTGTGAACAACAAGCGCCGACCAATGCTAGAAGATCAGGATTGGTGTAACAACCTCATGAGTACTGATGACAATGGAACAGACTGTGCACAACCTCGTACATTCGGTAAGGTCACATCCGCAACTGGACAAAACCTACCTACCGTTGTACGCTTGATTGGAACAGCAGATGTACCATCATTCGCACCATCAATCATTGCTATCAGCGCTGCTGGTCTCTTTGTCAGCGCACTGGTTCTTCAGAGCCGTCGTGACGAAGAAGAAGCAGATCTAGAAGAATTAATTCTAGAAGCTGACGAAGAAGCAGTGAGCCCAGTTATCGCTACCATCCTAATGGTCGCAATTACTGTGGTTCTATCTGGTGTGATATATGTCTGGGCATCTAGCCTTGCTGACACATCTGCTAAGGGCGTACCTCGAATGACTTTTGATGTTGATTCGAGCGCTGCACTTGGCGGAGATTATCCGTTCCACCGCATCGCTGTAACTGGAAGTCAAGTCGAACTTGCTACACAAGCAATCGAAGTGACAATCGAGTACACAGATGCTAGCGGAAAGTCGGTCAAAGGACAGTACAACCTTGCTGAAACTACAGTTTACGGATTCTATCCAGGTAACTCCGATAGTATGGTCACATTTACTGACTCTATCGGGACAGAGAATGGTGCCGTAAAATCAAGCTTCGATACAGGTGATACAATCTATGTCCGTACAACGGATGCTGATGGTAACCCAGTAGAAGACTTGTATGTTTCAGTAGCCTACGTTCCAAACGCTGGTGCAGGTGCGGTTCTACGTACCTTCTCCAACCTTTGAAACAGGTAAGTGAGCCATGAGAACAACTCATCCTCCTTCGGGAGGATGGGTTGACTCAAAGTAGACACAGAATACCCACCTCTTCAGGAGGTGGGGGAAGCCCCGCAAAGGAGTGCGGCCCCAGGACTTCGGTCCTGGGGCCCTCCCCTCTGTAACCCCCTCTTTCTTTTTTATTCTCAACAAGTCCAAGAGCGATAGCCTTCTGGCATTACATGGGGAGAATAATATGAACAAGCCACTTTGTGTTGCATTTGATTGCGATGGTGTTCTAGCAGATTCAATCTCTTCTTGGAAAACAATTCATGACTATTTTGGAACGGACTCTAAAGATCTGTTACAGGACTTTATGGCTGGAAAGATAACCGATAGTCAATTCATGGCAGCAGATATTGCGTTATGGAAAGGTAAAACTGAGAAAATACACCGTGATGACTTGTTTCGAGCATATTCTGGATGCAAATTAATGGACGGCGCTAAGGAATTAGTTGCTGACTTGAAGAATGCAGGAATCCACGTAGCTATTGTTTCAGCAGGTGTCGATATTTTTGTTCAGTCTATCGCTGGCCTCGTTAAAGCAGATGACTGGATTGCAAATGGCTTTGAATTTGATGAAGATGGTTGGCTACTTGATGAAGGGATTGTAAGGGTCCCATCTATGGAAAAATATACCTCAATTAATAGACTCTTAGAGATATTAGATTGTCCACCAGAGAGATTGGTTTCAATTGGCGATTCGAGTATGGATTTGTCTATGAAAGTCGAAGGTTCTACCTTCATAGGGTTCAATCCACAGAGAGAAACAGCGAAACAGGCATTTATCGAGGCTGGCGTGACTGTAATCGACTCGAAAAAGCTCGATGATTTACGACCATACCTCGGCCTTTAGACCTCAGTTGCGCTGAAAAACGCTACGCTGAGAGGCTGTTTCAAATAGTGGGCCCGGTGGGAATTGAACCCACGATCAACTCGGTGTAAGCGAGGTGTCATAACCGCTAGACCACGGGCCCAACCAGCCCTAATTGGCATCTCTTTTTGAATAGCACCCCTCTAACTTCAATAAGCATCATCTCTCGTCGGTAGTCAATGGATGAAGAAGTCCAAGCTTTGGCGGCTCGCTTAGTTCGTCGCCTAAAGCAAGTAGAAGCGACAATTACAGTTGCAGAATCTTGTACTGGTGGCCTTCTTGCCAGTATTCTAACAGATATTTCAGGAGCTAGCGAGTGGTTCAACCAAAGTTGGGTTTGCTATTCCTATGATTCGAAGGTTAGCGAACTAGCAGTTGACAGAGATCTCTTGGAATCGAAAGGCGCAGTCAATGCCACAGTTGCAATCGAAATGGCAAAGGGTGCAATGGCACGTTCCAATGCCGATATTGCAATCTCCATAACAGGTATTGCCGGTCCAGTAGCACTTAATTCAAACAAGCCAGTTGGCTTGGTCTATGTTGGAATTGCTTCTGCCACCTGGGCTAATGCAGAGTCGGTACAAATGGGTGGAACTCGGCATGAAAACAAAATATCATTCGTACATTTTGCACTGAAAACAGCCATCGACTGCTGGGATAAGGCAAAGGTTCGCGATAAAGTTGCTATTGAAAAAACTGAGAAGGCTGCAGCAGATGCTGCAGTTGCCATTGCTAAGGCGGATGCGGAAAGAACACGCCGGTCTGCTGAAGCATCCGCAAGTGCACCATGGCAAGATGAATCTTCTTTGGAATCTGGAAAAGCAGCAGGTGACGATTCAGATATTGCCTGGGACGATGATTGAAACTGTGTTTTGACTGAAATCTTCCGAACACCTCTTGTACGTCCGATTCTGTCTTGCAGATATGGCAACCACATGGAGTGAGATTTTCCAGCACCTTATGGGTGCTGGCCTTCTTGCAACACGTGGTGTCAAGGAAAAATTAGAATCACATCAGGACCCTTTGGGTCTGATTGCAGACCTTCGTTCTAGGGGAATAAAGGGGTCCCTTACCGTTGCTATGATTGCAACCTCTAATCCAGGTAGAGTAATTGCCCCAATCTTAGAACCTCAGCCAGAGGCTGTCAGTATGCGCAATAATTTGCCAGACTGGAATAGAGCGGATTTCCCAATGGATGCTGTCGATGCCATGATAGATATCAAAGTTCATTATGACATCACTGGAAACAGTACAACAGAAGGGAAAATGGTAGATATCAATACGGCTTTCAACGACCGCCTTGAGAGAATTCGCAAGTTGATTATCACCAATTCAAATTTACCACGCAGGCCTATGGAGATAGCGAGATTACAAGCCGAAAAAGGACGTTTCCAAGGGAGAGAGAATATTGCAGTTGCAATCGGTTTGGTCAATGGTCCACGCCATACAAAGAATGGGCATCTTATGTTTTCACTCGAAGACTCGAGTGGTGAAATGAATTGTTTGTTGATGAATCGTAAGGGTGAAGACCGAATTATTGAACATGCACAAGTTGTTGAATCTGGTCTGATGCCCGATGATGTGATTGGGGTTTCTGGAACCTTCTCTCAGAATGGAGATATGTTCTACATTGACGATTTACACTTCCCTATGCAGAGTAGCCATGACAAGAATTTTGCAGAACAAGGAGTTTCGGTCGCTTTTCTTTCAGATATCCACGTTGGAAGCAAAACATTCCTTGAAGCTCAGTGGCACAAGATGATCCAATGGTTCAACACAGATCCACTTGCTCGAACCATCAAATATCTGGTACTATCAGGTGATTGCGTTGATGGAGTAGGAATTTATCCGGGCCAAGACCAAGAATTAGCAATCAAAGATTTGTATGGACAGTACACTAGGTTTGCTGAATTACTTGAATTACTTCCTGAATGGGTTGAGTGCATAATGCTGCCTGGAAACCATGATGCAGTCCGTCCTGCTGAGCCACAACCAACTCTTGAGCCAGATATTCAGCAAGATTTCAACAGCACAACATTCGTTGGAAACCCTTGTGATTTCAGTCTTGATGGAGTAAGGCTCCTTTCGTATCATGGAAAATCGATTGACGATTTCGTTGCAGGACTTAGGACTGTAACTTACCGCGACCCAGTAGAAGCAATGCGACAAATGCTACGCCGGCGGCATTTAGCACCTCAGTGGGGTGGCAAAACACCACTTTCTCCAGAACCAGAGGATGGTTTAGTCATTAGAGAAGTTCCCGATATCTTCGTGACAGGACACGTACATGGGCATGCATGCGTTGATTTTAGAGGTACCACTTTGGTTTGTTCATCAACGTGGCAGGACCAGACTTCATATCAGAGAATGCTAGGTTTCCAGCCAAAACCATGTATGTTAACAATCGTCAATTTAGGGACACACAAGAGTATCTCAATACCATTTGCATGATTACCAGATGTGTTCTTCGAGATTTCCCGTAGTAACAATTTTTGTTATACCGTTGATTCCTTCAGCATCATCTACAAGAAGCAAATGTATTGCACGGTTATGGATTCCAGATTCAAATTTACTACCAAGATGTTCAACACCAATTAACGTCCCATCCAATTCAGCAAACATCCACGCAGTCGTTGCATCAGCCAAATCCTGTTTGCGGATTAATAGCCAACGCAGACCTCGCATTTCTTGGCGTAGGTCACCTTCAATTTCGTGAAACCAGCGAAATAGCATGTTTACACCTTGAACCTCAAAAGTGCTACAGCGCCACCCATCCCAAGCAGTTGCTGACCAGCATCATGGTCTGTCGAGCACTGAACTAATTTCGCACCTATGTCTGATAGATTACTAACTATCTCTTCCCAATCAGATTCTCTTAACAAATCAGCACTGACAAGTAAAGTTTCAATCGCTCCTTCATTCAATGACTTCTCAATCATTTCTCGACCATAGGCTACAGCTCCATTTGTGGAAATTCGTTTCCATGCTTCGTCAAGCATTGCAGTTTCAATTACAACTGCATGCTCTGAGAGGATATCACCTGCTAAGCCATCACTAATCACTTCATTAGCCGCACCGCGTCCACCCATACTAGTTGCTACTAATTTCGTGGGACCATCAATCAATGGTGCTAATAGTTCACGTGCATGACCCGGGCCACAAATTACAATTGGAGTATCCTTGGCTATCGAATCATTTGACTCTCTTGCAATTTTCTCAAAGAACGACTTGGAAACCCCTTCACTAATTTTGGATCCAGTATACTTCCCCCCGCCTCTCATTGTCCACGTAGATACTTCCCTCAGTCCTCTACTGGTAACTTCGAACATTATTGCTTCATCAGTTTCAACAACAAGAATTACGACCTTTGCCTTACCACTATTTGCACATGCTTGCTTGATTAGTTCTTGGTCGACCAAAGGAAATTCATGGTTCGAAGAGATTTCGATTTCATCTCGTACTTGAACAATATGAGTATGATGGCTTCCTTGGTCGAATTGGGCATCTTCAATGATTCCATGGACACGTAAAGTATCAGCAAATGTTTGGAACTCATTGGATTCAATCGCTAAACGAATCCACATTTTCTTTCTTTCAGCGGCTTTAGCACGCCCGCCTTCTTGGCCGGCAGTTGTCTGGTCGCGCCGTTCTCCAAGCATTCCAATACTTCGACCTTTGACACAAAGGCGTGCCAATGCCCACAGGTCATCTTCACAATCTGTACGAAGGCGATACATGCCGAAGTCACGCTTGATCACTTTCATGGCGTTTCACCCGAATACGCCAAGGAGGTTACCATCTTCGTCCATATCCATGTCTGCGGCTGCAGGTCGTTTTGGCAATCCTGGCATTGTCATGATTTCTCCGAGTACTGCTACTACGAAACCCGCGCCTGCATTGAGGCGGAATTCACGTATTGGAATCTCAAATCCAGTTGGGGCCCCTAGAAGATTAGCATCATGACTGAACGAATATTGTGTCTTTGCCATACAAACTGGTAATTCACCATATCCCCATGATTGTATTTGTTTGAGTTGGCGGTCGGCCTTTGCACGGATATTGATTCCATCAGCGCCATACAATCGTGTTGCAATTCGAAGAGCCTTCTCTTCAATCGGTGTATTTGGATTAAACAGCGGTGTAAATGGCCGTCCTGCAGCCAGATGGTCTTGGCAAGCTGAAACAACTGCTTTTGCTAGAGGAGCACCTCCGTCTCCGCCTTTAGAATGAACTTCTGTTAAGCAAATATTTGCTGCTCCTGATGCATGTGCACAATCAACAATACACTGCAATTCAGCATCTGTGTCACTCGCAAAGCGATTTACTGATACAACAACAGGCATTCCAAATTGAGACATATTTTTTATGTGGCGATCAAGGTTAGATTCCGCACCACTCCTAACCGCTTCAACATCTTCCTTTTCGATTTCTTCTTTGGATGGTCGACGTGCTGCCCTTTTTCCAAATGCTCCCCCATGTAATTTCATAGAGCGAACAGTTACGTTCATGACGACACAATCTGGTGCTTTACCCGAATTTGCTGCCTTGATGTGCATGAACTTTTCAGCACCCATGTCCGAACCAAACCCGGCTTCAGTAACTACAAAGTCGGCAGCACCTAGTGCTAGTCTATCTGCAATAATCGATGAATTACCATGGGCAATATTTGCGAATGGACCTCCATGAATGAATGCTGGGTCTCCTTCAATAGTTTGAACTAAATTTGGCAGGAATGCTTCTCTTAGAAGTAAACTCATTGCCCCAGCGGCTTCAATATCTTCTGCTTTTACTGGTGAACCATCCATACGTTGCCCGATTACAATTTCTCCAAGTCTTCTTCGCAAATCAGCATAATCTGATGCTAAAACAAGAATTGCCATCACTTCACTTGCTGCCGTAATATCGAATCTATCTTCTCTTACTACACCGTTTGCAGGACCACCTAATCCCACTGTGATGTTACGAACCGACCTGTCGTTTAGGTCTACGACACGCGGCCAAATAATTCTGGTAGAATCGATACTCTGGTCATTACCATGCTTTAGATGATTGTCGATTAGAGATGAAAGTAAATTATGTGCACTTGTAACAGCATGTAAATCTCCAGTGAAATGTAGATTGATATCTTCCATTGGTAATACCTGAGAGTAACCTCCTCCTGCTGCACCACCTTTGATTCCAAATACCGGTCCCATCGAAGGCTCTCGAATTACACAAGTAGCTCGTTTTCCGATGCGATTTAGGGCCTGAGTGAGGCCGATTGTCGTAACTGTCTTTCCTTCGCCGAAAGGAGTTGGATTTACACTGGTCACAAGAATGAGTGAACCCTGTGGTTTTGAGAGTCTACTCTTCAGTGCTTGCCAGGTAATTTTCGCTTTACCACGGCCCATTGTCATAATCTCATCATCACCGATACCTAACTTCCAGGCT
>ERZ1046148.297-NODE-297-length-31706-cov-17.659126_pt1 | contig 31706 bp, 35 predicted proteins | sample MGYA00383090_ERZ1046148 | MGnify/ENA primary metagenome ERZ1046148 (study PRJEB29581, sample SAMEA5548360) | metagenome | biome: marine; feature: coastal; material: water | depth 25 m | study: Short-term variability in the microbial, nano- and picoplankton... | reverse complement strand
ATATTCTCCTATCATATCAGTGGTAAACCAGCGATTACCCTCCCAAGCATCCCAATTGACCTTTCCGGCATCTGTATTGACCCAAGTTTCACCTAATTGGACATCTTGCCCCCCTGAAAATCTAAGCAGCCAAGCAGATTGTGAGGCTACTACCCAAATTGCAAGTACATTCAACCAAGGCATATGTGCAATCAGTAAATATGGCCCACCGGCGAATGCTACTGCACCTCTAGCCCAGTTCTGTGCTTTACGAGTTGATTCATTTGTTTCTTGCCCTTCCCACCATGCCATTGCCAAGGCCATTGGCAGAGTCAAGGAAGACATTATCACCAATACCATATCGTCATGTTCTAAGTATCTAAATGAATCATTGAAAAAATAGAGACCGACAAATATCCACGCAATTTGTGAGATTCGAGTCATTGATTTATCGCGTCCAAACCAGCTGATTGCTAACAACACCATACCGATGACGCCAAGCAGAGTCGCTGTGGATGGATTCATCAGCATAGAGCAGACCTCCATCGCATTGCATTTCAATACTTACACAATCTGAGATAACAAAACACTTGATACAGAACCTTTTGGCGAGAGTATGCGGGGTGTTATTGCACAAATCACACCTAATTCCTCAATCCCAAAGGAAGTGGATTTCCATGGAGGAATTGCGTTTTTAGATAGGGATGGAGTGCTGAATGTTGGATACTCAACATATGTCAATTCTCCCGAAGAAGTCAAGATGTTGCCTGGTGCTGGAAAATCTATTGCAACTTTGCGACGTAAGGGCTGGAAAATTTGTATCGTGACAAATCAATCTCCAATAATGCGTGGTCTATGGAATGAGCAAACACTTCATGAAATAAATGATGAATTGAGAAGACAGTTACTAGATGAAGACGAAGGTGCCCATGTTGATGTTATTCTCGCCTGTCCACATCGTTCAAGAGATAGGTGTGCATGTCGTAAACCATATCCTGGAATGCTATTTCTCGGCTCCGAAATAATTCGAGGCGGAAATTATGATAATTCAAATCTAATTGACGGTAGAGGAATTATTGCAATCAATCCAATGTTAAGAAATGTTGACTGGTGGGGGGAGAAAACCGAGTCACCACATCGCCTTGATTTGATGCTGGGTGACCGTAAGTGTGATCTTGGTGTTGCTTGGGCCTATGGGGCTAGAATTTTCAGAGCAAACCCAGACATTGGAATCGCAGGACAGATAAACGAGATGATTGACGAAGGCAATGAGGGAGTAACCTTCAACCCGGTGGGATGATTATGGGATGGATTGGATTAGATGATACCGATACACTTGCTGGAGGCTGTACCACGCTTGTTTTTCATCAGTTATTGGAAGGTTTACCTTCTAATATTGCAGTCTCTGAAGCACGCTTAGTAAGACTATGGCCATTTGCAAAAAAACGAACTCGTGGTAATGCGGCAATGGCTGCAGAATTGATATTGCTTGATGATGATGCAAATGTTATTGTTGATGAAGAAAGAAAGGATATTGCAACCAAATCTTTACTGCAACATCTGGATGAATGGTGGAATGAACACATTGCGCCATTGGAAGGAGCAGTTGAGCAGTCAACCCATAATGATAGACCACAAGTTCCTACGGAACCGGGAATGGTTTGGTTTGAAACACAACCAGATGATTCATTCTATAGAATGGCAGTGAGTGAGAATGTAGAAATGGAACAAGTTCCTAATGCAGACCGAGCATGGGGGAGTCATGGAATTATTGGCGCAACAGCTGCAGTTTCATGGCCAGCCCAAACTGTCACATGGGAAACTATTGCTTGGAGAGATGATTGTACAAGCGCTAGAGAAATTTGTGAGAGAACATTGAGCGTGATAGATTCTTGGCAAGGTACATTCATGTCAAGAGATTCGCGAAAGGGTAGAAGTTTAATCGCACCGAGGGGTAACTGCCCCGTATTATTTGGAGTCCGTGCAAGGGATAAGAAAACAGCAAATAATGCTGCAAAAAAATTGCTAGATTCAGATGCTACACAACCGTCGATTGGCATGAGAGCTTTCCTAACAAATCAAGCAAGTGATGACCACCTTGGCGAGATTTATATCGGCAAGGTAATCTCAACAAAAATTCTCAGCCGTGGCCATGTAATTATTACTGTTCAACAAAATGTAGTTGAAGATTCTAATGCTGAAGATGAAATTGCAGTTGAGGAAAATACGTGGATGGCTTTTGCTCAATCAGGCGATATCAAAAATTTGGCCCAATGGTTCCAAACTGGTGATGTAATCAAGGGGAGGGGTCTTGTTGCAGAAGATGGCGCCATCCACCTTGAAAAACTAAAATTGGTTGAGGCTTCCGAGAGAAATAAACGAAGACCTCCATGTGAAAGATGTGGAAAAACGGTGAAAAGTCAGGGTAAAAACAACAAGTTGCGATGCCCAGCATGTAAAAATTTACAAGAGAATATTTGGATTTATAATCCACAAAATCCACCGCATAGAGGTTGGGTACAACCTCCAGTAGATCATCGACGACATTTGTCTCGGCCACTGAAATGGGACCAAGAATGATACTTCTTGTGACATCAGGTTGCGAAAGCATCAATATCAAGCGGTATTCTGAGTATGTTTATGGATGAACAAACCACCAAGAATATTGCCTACATTCTTTCAATGGTAGTATTTGTATTAATGCTGCGATTTATTTTGAGTAAAGGAATGGAAAATCGTTCACGTATTCTTAGTGAAAATGCTCCTAAAATTGCCGGAGATGATATGTTAGGCGGAGCAGCAAAAAACCCTCAACAATTTGATGAGCCGGACGATAAAGCCCTTGAAGAGATGGCTAAATTACTCGGGGAAGAAGAATAATCAATCACAAGAAAATCCTGCTTCTTCAAGTTTTAAGTCTCTACTATTATCGCCTATTTTGAGAGTTCTAAACGGGCCATCTTTTGCTCTTGTCAGTGTGGCAATAATATAGCCAGATTCCTGCATGTCACTTGCGGCCCTTGCGACTATTGCTTGACTAGAATTATTACTGGCATCGATACTTCCTTTTGAAATTAGTAATATTGTGCAATCATCCTTCTTTTGTTCAACTAATCTTGCCATTTGGGATGTTTCATTTTTGCTGATTCTACCACTAGAATCACACCAGTCATCCAGGATTATCATAGATACTGATGGTAAACTATTCATCAATTGGATAATTAATGAAACTGCAACATCCATTTTTCCTGCCAAATTCATTGCATGAAACCTAGATGACTCAACAAAGGATAGGTGAGAAAATAATTGTGAAAAACGCGTTGGATTGGGCATTTCTTTGCATGCCCAAATAACTCGTCCTCCGTTTTCTATTGCATCAGCTGCCAAATGAAGCCCCAGTGAAGTACCACCAACAGACCCTTCAACTGCAAGATGAATCGCTTGGTCCTTATCACCTAATGAGAACCTTGCCATGTTGCAACCTTCCGGTCTACGGTGTTAATGCCTTGCTATTATTTTGTCATCAAAATATTGAATATATGATTCAAGATTGGGGGCAATACCAATAACTGAAACCCCTGCCCTACAAACATGAGCGACGAAGTCAGAAAGGGAGAACGCATCCCACGAAGGCCCCTTCCTGAATTTGAAGAAGTCGCAAACTTCGGAGAAGCTATGACAAAACATGGCTTCTGGGGAACTGCTTTGGATGACAAAAACCAATACGGACCTGTTTCAATGATGATCCTACTTTTGTTGGTTGCAACAGTCACTGGAACAATATTGAAATTATTGGCATAATTCGTTATTTCGTTTTTTTTGATAATATTGGAAATCCTACTTTTTCATCGCATTGTTAGGGCAATACTCAAACCCTTTACGAATAGCGAGGGTTCATGGATGGCAATTCGGTTAATGTTGAAAGCCGAACATCTTCACAAGATAAGCGTTGGACAATAATGGCTGCTCTTCTTGGAACAAATACTGCATTTATGCTTTTTCAGGGCATTGCCCAAGAAACAGATCCAAAATTTATTCGTGAAATAGCCTTGGCAATTATTGCTGCAACATTACCATTTCAAGGAATATACTTCTTAATTTATACATTTTTACTTGAACATGATGGTGAACTGAGTATAGAGCGAGTCAATAAATTGAAAATGGCTTCAGCAATTTGTCAAGTCGTATCCTATATGTCATTAATTGGAGTGGGGATGATGTGGTTCAACATTTCAGTGTATGTAGGGGTTGCATTCTCATTCTCTACCTGCCTAGCCATTATTCTCATTCGTTTGGTAATGAGTCCAGTCAATGTAGATGATGCATAGTACTGCGTTCATGGCCATTTTTGTCTAATAATGCGCATGAATTTCAAAGGCAAGGTTGAAGAAGCGGCGGCAAAACCACAGCATCATGGCATTCTGTCCGCTAGATTATCGATATGGTTGTCAAGACTTCAAACACATTTGGTCTGAGGTTGGGCGACATGAAAGACAATTAGAGGTTGAGAGAGCATTGATTTGGGCACATATGCAACTTGGACGTGTATCTCAGTCTGATTATGATATCGTAAAATCAATTGCAAATCCAACCTCTGTCACCAAAGAAAGAGTTTCTGAAATTGAAGCAGAAACAAGACACGACATTATGGCTCTTACAAAGGCTATGGCAGAAGCTGCTGGCGAGGCTGGCTGGTGTATCCATCTAGGTGCAACTTCAAATGACATTGTAGATACTGCTGTTGCATTGCAATTAAGAGATAGTATTATTTTGCTTAGAGAACAACTCTGTTTATTGATTGGAGTTTGTGCAGACATCGCTGAAAGAGAGCGAGATACAGTAATGCTCGGCCGCACTCATGGACAGGCTGCAGTACCGATTACATTCGGTCTAAAGGCAGCAGTTTGGCTTGACGAATTACGCCGTCAACTGATTAGACTTGATGAAGCAAGTCCTCGCATTTCAGTAGGGAAGTTCCTCGGTGCAGTGGGCACAGGGGCTGCTCAGGGAGTAAATGCAAGAGAACTTCAACAACTTATCTTGACCCATCTTGGACTTGGAGTTCCATTGGCTACGACACAAGTTGTTGGCCGTGATAGATATATTGAATATGTTTCTTGGCTAGCAAACGTCGCTTGTACCTGTGAAAAGATATTGCAAGAGATTAGAAATCTTCAACGCTCAGAAATTGCTGAAGCAGGTGAAGGTTTTGATGTCAAAAAGCAAGTCGGTTCTTCTACAATGGCTCATAAAAAGAATCCAATTAAATCGGAAAATGCAAGTGGTCTAGCAAGAATTGTCCGTTCATTTATCATTCCAACTTATGAAAATGCATTGTTATGGCATGAGAGAGACCTGGCCAATTCCAGTGCTGAGAGATTCACTCTATCACACGCATCCGCACTTTGTGAAGATGTTATGGCAAAAACTCGCCAAGTAATGTCAACAATGTGGGTCGATGCTGAGAGGTGCATGGAGAATATCAAATCTCAGCGAGGGCTAGTAATGGCCGAAAAGGTGATGATAGACCTAGTTGAACATGGTATTGCAAGAGATGAGGCACACGAAATATTGCGCGAAGCATCTTTTACTGCTGTTGAAAATAAGGAAGAGTTAATCGATGTATGCTCGAGAACTCCAGCAATTGCTGCAGCGTTCTCCGCTGAAGAATTAGAGGCAATGTTTGAACCAGCAAACCATATTGGTGTTTCTGGTGAAATTGTTGATGAAGCGGTCGCTCTTGCAAGAGAAGCAATACTTTGATCAATTGCTTACCACATCTATCTTTGAAAGGTCAATGTGGCCCCTAATTCCGTCCCAATGGGATTGATATTCAACTTCTAATTTACCATCCATATGAGGTCCAAATAAGACAAGAGTCTCATATTCACCTCCTTCGCCATCTACATTGAATCTATATTTTTCTGATAATTGTTTTAGTTTAGTAAGTGATTGTTTACTAATTGTATGTCCAAGCCATGAATCATCCATTCCCTCAGTGCTTACACCAGTTATCATGATGCCAAATCCATTGTCTACTAAATCGATCATGTGCTGTTGTGGAGATTGATGCCACAGTGGTGTCCAACTAATAATTCCCAATTTATGGCACATTCTTTCTAAACGGCTTTTTTGGTAATCTGAACGTAATGCTCCACTTACTATACCATCGATATGCAATTCCTTCAAGGCGTCTTGAAGATCATCAATCTCTTCTTCCTGAATTCCTTCAGTTTGAACATTTATCCATGGAATTCCTGCCAACTGTGCTTGGTATTGAACCGCAGCAACTCCAGGAACTTGAAACATATGAGAATCGCCGCCTGAAACGGTTACTGTAACCAAATATGCAACATCCCAACCCTTGCATTTTGCCCACCAATATGCGGCCGATGAATCCTTTCCACCACTGGATAGAACGGCTACTCGCATGACCCTGCTAAACAACTCCAGCAATTTATCCTACGGGTGAAAATAATTGAGAGGGTTGATATGGGGTGAGGATTTCAAAGGCTTGTCAGCGGGAGTCACTTGTGAGGTTGGTCCATCTAAATGAACCATCATCATCATAAAGTGTCGCCCTAAAGACGAAAATAAGGTGTCAAATATGCAACCAAGCGGAAGAGGATATGACCATGGAATTACTACATTCAGCCCTGATGGAAGATTATTTCAAGTTGAATATGCGCGTGAATCAGTAAAAAGAGGAACAACAACTGCAGGATTAAAATTCAAGGACGGAGTTGTACTTGTCTGTGACAAGAGAATTAGCAGTCGACTGATTATCCCTGAATCTATTGAAAAAATGTTCAAAATTGATGGTCATGTTGGTGTAGCAACCTCTGGATTAGTTGCAGATGCACGACAACTTGTTGCTAGAGCTCGCGTTGAATCACAAGTAAATCGGATTACATATGCGGCATCAATTCCTGTTGATGTATTAGTAAAGCGTATTTGTGACTTCAAACAATCATTCACTCAATACGGTGGCTCACGCCCATTCGGTACCGCTCTTTTGATCGGTGGCGTAGATGCAAATGGAGTCCATCTTTACGAAACCGACCCTTCAGGTGCATACCAATCATATCATGCTGGTGCAATTGGCTCTGGACGTAATACTGTGATTGAATTCTTTGAGAACAACTGGAAGGAAAATCTAACTCAAAATGCTGCTATGAAACTAGGCCTTGAGGCTTTGAGAAATGCCAATGATGCTGAATTGAACCGAGATGCTGTTGAAGTTACCGTAATTGATGGTGATGGATACAGAGTATTGGATAGAGATGATGTCAACAAACAAATTGACAGACTAAAGCCTCTTGAAGAATAATTCTATTCAGAATCATACACTAAGCCTTAGTGCTTGGTCTGCATATCCCACACTGAGGGGAACCGATGGTAAGTATGGATGATGCTGTTTTAGCGCGAATGGAAAAGGGTGGCAAACGTTACGAGGTGTTGGTTGACCCAACACTTGTAGATGACTTCAAGGAAAACCCTGATTCAATAAACATTGACGATTTTTTTGTAATGGATGAAGTTTTTCATGATGCAAAAGGTGGAGAAAGACCGACTGAAGAGGCAATAGAAAACACATTTGCCACACAAGATATTATTCAAATCACACAAATTATCCTCGAAAAGGGTAGTATACAATTGACAACCAATCAGCGAAAGGTAATGGTTGAGAAAATGCGCCAGCAAATTATCCATCATATCCACTCCCAAGCAATAGATCCTAAAACAAAAAGTCCACATCCAAAAACAAGAATAGAACTAGCACTGGATGAATGCCGATATTCTGTTGACCCGTTCAAGCGCTTAGAAGACCAAGTCAAAGATGCTGTTGATAAATTAAAACCACTGATACCTCTATCTTTTGAATCTGTAAAATTGGCATTCAAAATTTCGGGCTCTACAATGGGCAAAGTCAATCAGATTCTGCGACCATACCTGAAGAAAGAAGGCTGGCTAGAAGACGGTTCATGGGCCTGTGTGATAGAATGCCCCGGTGGAATGAAAGGAGATTTAATTGGGCAAGTTATGCAACGTTCATCTGATGCTGAAGTCAAAGAAATGTAGGTTCATTTATTGCAACTTCCAGTGACAAATAAATGCTACACAGTGTAATATTGTGCAACTTGCAAAGGGTTTGCTTTATCATGGGTTGTTGGGTCGGCGGGTCGGAGAGAAACAAATGTCCCAAGGTCAAACCGGCGCCGAGCTGCGCCTCGTGACCCCAGGAATGGCTATCGGGCCGTTATCTGGGAAGCGCGTAGGAAGTGGTGCACTAGCACAAAACGAACAAATTATTGCTACCCGCTTAGGCTGGGTACGCGAACTGAATGATACGGTCTCAGTGGACCCAATTAATTCCACATATATGCCTCGTAGTGGTGATTTAATTATCGCAATCGTTGCAGAAGTCCGAAATAATCTATGGTTCATGAATGTTAATGGTCCATTCCAAGGACTCCTTCCAATGTCATTAGCACCTTGGAAAGTTGAGTTCGGCGCTGCCCGACAACACATGGGTATTGGCGATGTCGTTATGGCAAGAATCCAAGAAGTGGATGAGTGCCACAATGTAGTTCTTACAATGAAAGGTGTCGGATTAAGACGTCTAAATGAAGGGTCAGTAATGACTATTCCAGTAAATCATGTGGAAAGAATTCGTGGCAATAATAACGAGACTTTACTCAGACTTCGTGATGTCTGCGACTGTAGAATAATGGTCGGAGATAATGGCAGAGTTTGGATTGATGGAAGTGCTGAAGGTACTTCTTGGGCTCGCTCAGCAATAAAATTGGCCAGTCAATCTGGACACAAACTTTCATTCGCAGCAGATTTAGCTGCATTAGAAAAAAATGCTCCAAAGAGAGGTGATGCCTGATGGGCGGATATGGTGATGTAAAACTACTACGAGAAGATGGCCTTCGTTTAGACGGTCGAAAAATTGATGAAATGCGACCTATAGAAATTGAAGCGGGATATCTTCCTGCTGCTGATGGTTCAGCATGGGTGAAACACGGCTTGAATGTTGCAGTTGCTGCAGTATATGGTCCAATGGAAGCACATCCACGTAAGATTCAACGTCAAGACCGTTGTGTTATTGACGTACGCTACAACATGGCACCTTTCTCAACTTCAGATCGTATTCGTCCAGGATATAATCGCCGAAGCAGAGAAATTTCCAAAGTGACAGCAGAAGCATTAGAATCTGTAGTTATTTGTGAAAGATACCCAAGAAGTAAGATTCGTGTGGAGATTGAAATTCTATCCGCAGAAGCAGGGACTCGTTGTGTAGGTATTACTGCCGCAGCAGTTGCTTTAGCAGATGCTGGAATCCCAATGCGTGACCTTTTGGTCGGTGTTGCAAGTGGTAAGGTAGAGGACACAGTAGTTCTTGACTTGGATAAAGCAGAAGACAACTATGGTCAAGCAGACCTACCGGTTGGAATTTTGCCTAATACTGGTGAAATCGCATTCTTACAAATGGATGGAGACCTATCTCCTGATGAGTTTAATCTAGCAATGGAATATAATTTCAAAGCAGCAGCAGAAATCCATGATATCATGGTTGATGCTCTAAAGCGCAGATATGAAGGGGGTGAGAACTGATGGTAGCTTTGGTTCCAACTCTACTTCGTCAAGAACTCGCACGTCTTGCTGAAAACGATGCTCGCATCGATGGACGTGGACGCTGGGAAGCCCGTGATATTACTCTTGAAACCGATTGTTTGTACAACGGCGAAGGGTCAGCAAAGGTCGTTTGGGGAGATACGATTGTCTATGCTGGTGTTAAATTTGAAATGAGAACTCCTTGGCCTGATAGACCAAATCAAGGTTCCCTAATGTGTGGCGCTGAACTTCGTCCAGTTGCTGGAAGAAAGTATGAACCTGGCCCACCATCTCCTGAATCTATTGAATTAGGTCGTGTTGTTGACCGAGGAATTCGTGAATCAGGATGTATTGACATGGAAAGTCTATGTATTGTTCCTGGCGAGAAAGTATGGGGTGTAATGATTGACATCCACGTATTATCCGACCAAGGAAATATTTTCGATGCCTGTGCTCTTGCAGCAATCGCTGCATTGAGAACCGCAACTGTTCCTGCTGAACGATTTGATGTCGGCGAAGATCATACCTTGAAGGTTAATGGTACACCGATTATGGCATCCTTTACTCGTGTAGGTGGACGCTATGTTTTCGACCCTACAGAAGAAGAGGAACTCGGAGGAGATGAGCGTATTCACATCACTCTAGGAGATGAAGGTCACCTCCACTCCTTACAGAAGGGGCTAAAAGGGGTATTCACTCCGGAAGAATTTGCAGAGATATTCGATGTCGCACAGTCTCGCTGTGCCGACCTTCGTAAACTCGTAGCAAACCAGGAGGGGAACTGATTGGCAAAGAGAACACAAAAAGCAGGCGCAACAGCAAGGTTCGGAGCACGATATGGTGTTTCCGTTCGTCGAAATGCAGGTTCTGCATTAGCAAAGAAGAATGCAAAGTATACCTGTCCTGTTTGTCAATACCGCAAGGTTACTCGCAAGTCCGTAGGAATCTGGTCTTGTTCTAAGTGCAGCCACACATTCGCTGGTGGAGCTTGGGAACCATTCACTCGTGCATCTGATGCAAACAGTCGTATCCTTCGACGCTCAATTGAAGGCGCAACTACTGCTGATATGGCATTTATCGCACAACAAGCGGCTCTTGATTACGAGCGCCGTCTTGCCGCAGGCGAACTTGAAGAAGAGGAGTGATCTCCACCCTTCGGGGAAAGGCAGGTGAATTTATGGCACCGTCTTGGAAATTAACATTTACAGTTGAGTCTCGTAGTTTGCAAGACACTCAAGCTTTGGCCGATTGTCTAACTACCGATGAGAAAACAATATTTACAGAAGATGGTTTGAAATTCTCATTTGAATTGAATAATCTGGTAGCAAAGGACCTTAGAGCAATGTGGAATACAAGAATTAGAGGTCTTATCGCAGTAGATAATGTACTAAAAGTGATTGACGAGCATTCATCAACCCCAAGCATCTGAGACAATTTGGTGAGAGCAATGGAGACAATGGAACAACTTCAAATCGTCGTCAACAATATGCAAGCTGCTCGTAGCCAGGTCGCTTCATTGAAGTCACAGGTTAATGAATTGGAGATGACGATTATTGCCATCAATGAACAACCGAGTGAACTTTCACTCCACAAGCAACTGAGTGGTGTATTAATCGAAGTATCTGATAGAGAATCATTGGTCAGTGAATTGAAAACAACCCTAGAGAATCTTAAGGGACATCTTGTAAAATTTACTGAAAGAGAAAAACAATTGGTTGACACTTATCAAGAACTCAAGAAGGTCCTAGAGGGAGAATTGTGAGTCTGGAAAATCAATCTAAAGTGGAACAGTTAGTTGCACTACATGAATGGTTGAATGATGCTTGCTCCAGGGGCGCTGTACCAGTATTAACTGGAAAAAACGGTGATATGGATACTATTGGTTCCGCTATTGCTCTTTCTTCAATCAACTCAAACATGATGGCTGGAGGTTTACATCTTGGACGTGTTGCCAAAAAGGTGGTAAACAAATTACAAGCACCATTTAGAAAAATGTCTGCACAGAATCCTGCTTGGCCGGTAAATCTAGGTGGAATTGTAGTTGTCGATGCTGCATCACTTGGACAAGTTGGAATAGAATTACCTGAAGGCGTTCCGTTATGTATTTTGGACCATCATGCAACTAATGATTGGCAATTGAACGAAGGTGATATCAATCTACAATGGAACGTTAGGGCAACAACTCAAATTGTTAGTGATTATCTACATCAGTTTCACGAGTCCGCACTTACAATCCCTGTAAGAAAAATGCTTCTTGCAGGATTGATAACCGATACTGCAAGATTCAAGCATGCTGATTTAGCAGCATTCCAAACATCGGTTGACCTACTTGGAGATGAATCAATTGATTATGCAGCATTCTTACAATTTGTTGAAACAGAAACAACAACTCCAAGTGAAAGAGGTTCTCTAATTCGTGGATTATCTCGTTGCAATAGCATTGAAGCAGGTCCTTGGAACTTAGTTCACACAAACTCAGGCACACTTGAAGGAAGATTGGCAAGTTTGATTTTGGGAACTGGTGCTGAAGTTTCTCTGGTGTCCAGATTTCGCGATGGAGAAACACGCCTTACAGCAAGGGCACCAAGAACTAGTACAGCACTAGGCGTACATCTAGGAAATATTATGCAAAAAGTTGCAGAACAAATTGGCGGTGAAGGCGGAGGGCATGATGGAGCCGCTGGATGGAGTGGCAAATCTGATCTTGTTCGTGCTCAGAGTGCATTTATTTCCCATCTAACTCAAACAAAACGCAAGGAGGATTGAATATGAGCGAAATCAATATTACTCAGGCGCCTGGAAATTATATCTCAAAATGGAGAAAAGAGGGGCCAGTGGACATTGAAACCGCAACAATATGGCGAGATGATATGGGTTTCAAAAACTGGCTGAATATCGCTGAAGCAGCACTGTTCTTAGATGCCGCTGAATTATTAGAAATTATTACCCCACAACTTTCCCCTGCCCAAGAAGCAACCTTTTCATTGGTAAGAAGAAGAATGTTAGGGGATACTCACTTACTGCATTCAATTGAAGATGCCATAAAAATTTGTCAAGAACCTGAAACTCGAGATTTAGTATTAGAGGGCCGTCTTAGGATGGAAAAAGGATTGATTTGCTTTGAAATGGGTGATACTGAAACTGCAAAAGATGATTTGGATTGGGCAGAAGTTAGGCTCAAGAGTGTGGCAAAAGCCGGACGAGAACATGATTTAGCACTTCTCAATAAAGCAGCATTCCACATGGCTCTAGGCCAGCAGTTAATGGCATTGCAAGTTTATGGGGATATCTCAAGACATGCAGGACATGCACATGAAACAATTGCTCTATCCCGCCTCGGGGCAAGTCGGATAAAGGCTGCAATAGGCCAAATGTTTGATGCTGCGCGCCACGCTTGGAATGCGCATGAGCATGCAATAATCGCAAAACAAACAGGTATGGCTCTAGAAGCTGGTTCACTATTTCTCGAAATTTCTCTCGCCAATCAAAAAGTGGATGCTGAAAGAATGGCTGTACAAGTTGAAAACTCTGAACCAAGAAATCTCGATGAAGAGGCACCTAAATTGGAAGTCAATCCATTAGATATCGCAGGTGTATTCAACTGGTGCGTAAGTCAACTACCTAAAGACACACTAGGAGAAGATAGACCAGATCTTCGTGCGTTGATTTCCATTGCTGCAAAACTTGAATGTATTGAAGATGTTGAGTTGTTCAGAAAATTATTAGCTGAACCAGAATCAGTGGAAGACCCAATGCTAGCGGCTATTTGTCAAGCAATTTGTAAAGACGAGGATGGAATTACTAGTTGGGCATCAAGACTTGCACAGTTGACATTGATGGATCAATAATTATTCTATAGAGAACTAGCCCAAAGCGATAATTCTTCAAATTCTTGAACCGTCCACTCAACAATTGGCGGGGTGTTATTCCACCATTTTACAAGTTTTACATTTTTATCATCAACACTCCAAGAAAGTTGCATATTGTCATCAACTAATACGTGGCCAACCCAACCTTTAGGATAATAATCATAATTCCAGGAGATTAATTGGCCACTCAACCCAGTTTCTTCTTTCAATTCCCGCATCAGTGCTTCTTCTGCTGTTTCACCTTGCTCTAAATGGCCACCTGGAATTTCCCAACCCCTTGATGGATGTTCAACAAATAGGACACTACCGCCATCGCCCATTTTTGTTACTGAATCACCTTTCTTTGTGACCCATGCCAAAACAAAAGTTGGTCTAAGAGTATCATTTTCCAAATCAGGGCATCCCATGTGATTCCCTCAGAATTGTTTCTGGGCTCTTTCAAGCCATTCATCGGCCCAGTCTTCTCCACTTGCCACAAGCCTTCTAGCTAAGAAAAATGCTTCACTGGTATCACCAGAATCCAATAATTTCTTCAATTTCTCCAAATCAGGATGTTCGGCACTCACTTCTTCCTGAGAAGTTATTGCTGTTTCTTCTGCGGCATCTAATTCCGGATTCTTGGAGATTCGCTTTGAAAGTGATTCCATTTGTTGTAAAAATGTTGAACGCTTTGTAATATCTGGTCCAGACCAAGGTTGTTTTTCTTCTCCATCCATGGCGCCCTTAAGTCGAGAAAGAAAATCATCTCTTGGAGTTTGATGAGGTAGAATTGTTTGTACGTGATCATAACACGACCATGCTTCATCAATCTCACCTCTCGTTTCATATAAACGGCCCAAATCCATCCATAATTCATGATTATTCGGCCTGTGGGCCAACAAGTGTCTTGATAATTCAATAAATAGTTCAGTATGACCATTTGTTCTTAACCTCTCCAACCTTCTACCATAGATGATATTGGCTCTTTGGTCACTAAAATCTAATCTTCTGCACCTCTGTGCAAAGTCTGTTATCCTCTGCTCAACTGATTCTTGTTGGCCATTTTCCGTATCTGAAATTACTTTCCACCATAAATCTGGATCTAATGGGTCGCGTGTAAATGCGGCAACCAATAACTCAACTCCAACCATTAGAAAATCAATATCTTTCAACTGCTCTACCAAGTCTGGGTCGCGTCCAAGAATAATGAATACATCTTCCAAGACTGCATTGATACCATCCCCGTCACCATTAATTAGTTTGATATCAACTAAACACTGCCAATTTCTTTGGTCAGTAAAATCGTGTAGTATTGCCTGTCTGGCATTTTGTTCAGCCCAAGCCATATTCTCTTCAGCTCTGGAAGTATCCTTTGCTGCTAGACGAGTAAATTTCTGTGCTTGGCTTCGATATCGATTACCCAGATTGCGGCGAGGGTGTTGCAATAAGTCACCACTTTCACTCGCCATGTTTCCATTTGAAACTCTATTAGCACTTGAATTAGTTGCCTTGATGTCCGAAGTATTTGCGATTCGCGAAATAATTATTTTTCCCGAACATCACATTACTGAATGGAAATCATCCGGATTTTTGTCCAATGCAATAGTTGCATCAAAGCCTACTTTAGAAGTAGTTGCATCTTCATTTCTTGAGGGGTCTAGTGAAGAGCCTTTTTGATTTGATAAAATAATCGTATCGACATCAGGCTGCCAACGAGTGACCATTGCCCATTCAACACGAACTGGGTCGGTGATGTCAATATCTTCATCAACGATTGTTACCATTTTCATTGAACGGTGACCTGCTAATGCAGCATTGATTGCCTTTGCCGCATCATCTTGGTTGACCTTTTTTATCTTGACAACTGCAGATAACCAACCACATCCACCTTCGGTCATATGAACATCTAAACACTCAACCACCTCATTAACTGCAGATTTTATTGTAGGAGAACGAGGTAATCCCATCAGAGTCTTATGCTCTGCAGCACCAGGAATTAGTGCGTGGAAAATTGGATCATCTCGATGTGATACACCTTCAATTTCTATTACTGGTTCTTGGCGAACATCATCTACAGTCCCTGTAATATCAACATAGGGGCCTTCATCATCATTCTCTAGAGTAATATTACCCCACATTACATATTCTGAATCTGCTGGTGCAACTATTCCATTTGGCATTGTGGTTAACTTGAGAGGAGTTCCATACAATTTTTGATGAAGAGCAGAAGCAATGGTTAACTCATCAATATTATCATCAAATGACATTGCAGCTGCAAGAAGTACTACAGGGTCTGGTGCATTGACAATTGCTACTTTGACTGTTCTGCCTTGTTCTCTTGCAGCCATTGTCATCGTCCTAAGATGACGAGGGACTAACCTAACCACTAGGTGATTTTTATCGCGAAGAAACTGGCGATGGAATGACATATTGCGTATCCCATTATCTTCAGCGATTATTACACTTGCAGAAACATATCGCCCTCTATCCTCTGGCCAATGATGAGGAATCGGTAACTTTGTGATATCAACTTCATCTTGAATGTTTTCAAAACAAGGAGAGTCTTTTGGATCAATAATTTCTGGCTGTTGCGGGTTATTCATCGCCCATCCCAATGTGTCAATATAGTCCTCCGGCGTAATTCCTATCGCTGCGCATAATCTTTCGCGAGTTAGAAGATTAATGGCTGCTTTTTGACCAGGACATTCAGTGATATTTTCAAAAATTGTCAGTGGATATCCATTGCTTCTAGAATGCTCCCACATGTCATGAATAACACTCACTGCGTCATTTTCGATGGTTGCGGCAGAGAGGTGGTCGCGAAAGGCCATGACTCCCCCACCTCAATACGACGCTTCAACTTTCTCAATCAATAACAATAGAATTACTCTTCAAAAGCCATTACGCTATGCGTTCTTATCAGTCATCAATATCCGCTTAGTTGATATATGGGAGGAAAGTCGGCGAACTGCTTCAATGCGGTGATTATGTTGGGTAGAGGACTATTCGCAGGTGCAAAAATGGCTAAGGACCGACAAAAGTTTAGGTGGTCTGACCGAAGATACAAGAAGCGTATGCTGAAACTTCGCGCTAAGCACGACCCACTTGCAGGTTCTACACAAGCCAAGGGTATCGTTATTGAAAAAGTCGGTATTGAGGCAAAACAACCTAACTCCGGAATTAGAAAGGCGGTCAAGATCTCTCTGATTAAGAATGGAAACAAACTTACAGCATTCGCACCAGGTGATGGTGCTATCAACTTTATTGATGAACACGACGAAGTAATGGTCGAAGGTATCGGTGGACGCATGGGTCGTTCATACGGAGATATTCCTGGAGTTCGTTACAAGGTAATCCAAGTGAACGGTGTATCTCTTGATGAGATGGTTCGTGGACGCAAGGAGAAGCCAATCCGCTGAGGTGAATTATCATGTCTGAAGATGCAGAAACTATTGAAGAAACTGTTGAAGAAGCAGTAGAAGAAGTTGTTGAGGATGTTCGACCTATTGCAGGTATTGGAACACTTGTTTTCGGAAAGTGGGATGCTTCTGAAATTACTTGTAAGGACCCAGCACTAGCGCCATATATCAATCTCTCAACCGTTGGTGTCCCTCATACAGGTGGACGTCACGCAAACGCTTGGTTTGGAAAGGCAAAACTCAGTGTTGTTGAAAGATATATCAACAAATTGATGCGAACTGGCCCATATACTGGTAAGAAACAAGGTGCAATGAAGGCTTTTGAATCTGCATTAGATCAAATTGCTTCCAAGTCTGATTCAAACCCGTTACAAACATTTGTTGACGCAATCTGTAATGCAGCACCAATGGAAGAGATTACACGTATCAAATTCGGTGCAGTTTCTCAACCAAAGGCAGTTGATTCATCTCCTTCACGACGTTTGGATGTTGCACTACGCAACCTTGCACAAGGAGCACAACAAGGCACTCATAAATCAAAGAAAACCTTGACAAATTGTATTATCAACGAAATTAACAAAGCCGCAGTTGGAGATGTCACTTCATTTGCAGTAGCTAAGAAAGAAGAATTAGAGCGTATCGCTTCTTCCGCTCGTTGATTTTAGTCATTTATTTGATGATTGGGCAACATGTTTGCCCTAACAGTCAAAAGCAACTCGCTTTCACCATTTTTTATGGGAGAAAATGTTGAGAATTTGAAAATCAGTTGGGTCAATGCATTATTTTTGACCTTAACTCCTATTGGCGGCATTGCAGGTGCGGCATTACTATGGAATCATTATGGAGCTCCAGGATTATTCGAAGGAGTGATTTTTGTTTCAATGTATTTGGCTTGTGGATTATCAATCACTGCAGGCTATCACCGATTGTTCTCACATAGAGCATATGAAGCACATTGGCTCGTTGTACTATTTTACTCAATTTTTGCTGCAGGTGCATTCCAAAATTCTATTATCGAATGGTGCAGTGACCACCGTAATCACCACAAAATGGTTGATACCGAAAATGATCCATATAATGCAAAAAGAGGGTTCTGGTATTCACATATGATATGGATAATGATCGTTGAAGACCGACATGCGAATGATTTTTCTAATGTAAAAGACCTACAAGATAACAAAATTATCGCATGGCAGCATAGAAATATTTTCAAAATAGGTGTTGTTTCTGGGTGGCTATTACCGATGGCAATCGGATACTTAGTCGGCGGAATCCCATATGCAATTAGTGGATTCATTTGGGGTGGAGTTCTGCGTACAGTGGCAGTGCATCACGGTACATTTTGTGTCAATTCAATCGCACACATATTCGGAACTCAGCCATATGATGACACCAATACAAGTCGTGACTCTTGGTGGGTTGCATTCATCACTTTCGGTGAAGGATATCACAACTTCCACCATATTTTTCAAGCGGACTATCGCAATGGAATAAAATGGTATCAATTCGACCCAACAAAATGGCTGATCAAAATGTTTTCACTAGTTGGTCTTGCAACTAAGTTAAAGAAAACTCCACAGCATTCTATAGATATTGCAATATTAGATATGAAAATAATAAAAAACACTCGGAAATTAGATGAGCTTTCAATAGATTCTGCACCATATGTTGAGAGGATGAAAACCACTAGAGATAATCTACGTTCTGCTATGTACAACCTCCACAAGGTAACGAATGAGAAAAAGGATGGCTCAAAATCCAATACTGAAGAGATATCTGCTAAGGTAATTCAACTAAAGAAAAATATTGCCGCTGGCCAGGAAGAAATTTCTACGATTTTCAAAGATATTAACAACGCTAAGCCAAATAGTGCTTGAATATGCAAAAAAGTGGTGCTGCTCATGTTTTTTGAGCATATTTGATGAGTCGGTTTGATAAACCCCTTGCAGGTGGCCAAGTCCAACGGACTGGTGTTATTATGGGACGAAAGGAAGACAATATCAAGAAGGCAACTGAAGTAATGAACATCTTGCCACAAATTCGCAATTTATGTATTGCAGCGCACATTGACCATGGAAAGACAACTCTTTCCGACAATCTAATCGCTGGTGCTGGAATGATGTCTAGTGAACTTGCTGGTGCAGCACGTGTTTTAGATTTCGATGAGCAAGAATCTGCTCGTGGAATTACAATTAACGCAGCTTCTGCATCTATGGTTCACGAAATTGATGATGTTCCATTCCTAATCAACCTAATTGACACACCTGGTCACGTTGACTTTGGTGGCGACGTAACCCGTGCAATGCGTGCTGTTGACGGTTGTTTCATTCTTGCTTGTGCTGTTGAAGGACCAATGCCACAAACTGAAACAGTTGTTCGTCAGGCATTGAAGGAAAAGGTAAAGCCTGTTCTATTCATTAACAAAGTTGACAGATTGATCAACGAGTTACAAGTAACACCTGAAGATATGCTAAAGAGATTCGAAGCAACAATTACCAAGGTTAACCGTCTAATCAAGCAATTTGCTCCTGAAGAATTCAAGAAATCTTGGCAAGTCAGTGTACTCGATGGAACAGTGGCATTTGGTAGCGCATACCACAACTGGGGAATTACAATTCCATATATGAAGAAGTCTGGAGTTTCAATGACAGATATCTTCCAATATTGTAATGACGAGAAGCAAAAGGAACTTGCCACCAAGGCTCCTGTTCACGAAGTTCTTCTAGACATGGCTGTTACAAAGTTGCCAGGCCCTGTAGAGGCTCAACCATACCGTATCCCTAACATTTGGAATGGAGACATTGATTCAGAGATGGGTCAATCAATGGTTAACTGTGACCCAGAAGCTGAACTATCAATGATGATTACAAAGATTTGGATGGACCCTCATGCAGGAGAAGTCGCTGTTGGAAGATTGTACTCAGGTTCAATTAACCAAGGTGAATCGGTATTCGCAATTGGTGCAAGTAAGCCAGAGCGCGTTCAACAAGTTTCAATGATGGTAGGTGGAGATAGAATTACCGTACCAAGAGTAGTTGCAGGTAACATTGCTGCAATAACAGGAATCCGTTCCGCTGCTGCTGGTGTAACGCTTTCTCGTGACAAGGATTTCATTCCGTTCGAAGCAATCCGCCACTATTCAGACCCGGTTGTAACTGTTGCTGTTGAGCCTAAGTCTATGAAGGACCTTCCTAAGTTTATTGACGCTCTTCGCTCACTTGCTAAGGCTGATGCATCCCTACAAGTTACTACCAACCAAGAAACTGGAGAGGCTTTACTCGCTGGAATGGGTGAATTGCACTTAGAAATCACAGTTTACCGTATTGAAGAAGAACAAAATATCAAGGTAAAGGTAAGTCCACCTATTGTTGTTTACAGAGAAGGTATCGAAGGAAGTAGCAGAGGTCATGCGTTTGAAGGTAAGTCTCCAAACCGTCACAACAGATTCTTCTTTGAAATTGAACCTCTTAGTGAAGAAGTAGTCGCTGCACTCCGTTCTGGAGATCTAGGTGACGGACCTGTTCGTCCAAACGATGCTAAGGAAACTGGAAATAAATTCGGTGAATTAGGAATGGATAAGGATTTGATGAGAAAGATTTACGCAATCAAGGGAACTAACGTATTGGTAAACGATACCAAGGGTATTCAAGGACTCCACGAAACTCGTGAATTAATAATTGAAGCTTTCAATGAAGTTTGTGTTAAGGGACCAATTGCTGATGAGCCTGTTCAAGGAATGTTCGTACGTCTAACCGATGCAAAGTTGCACGAAGATGCAATTCACCGTGGACCTGCACAGACAATTCCTGCTGTACGTAACGGAATCAAGGGTGCAATGCTTCGTGCACGCACAGTAATTCTTGAACCAATGCAGAAGGCATTCGTTTCAGTACCAAATGATTGGTTAGGACAAGTTACTCGTGAAGTTACTAACCGTCGTGGAATTATTGAAGATATGCCGAGCGATGGCGATGTTACAACTGTTGTTGGTGTACTACCAATTGCAGAAACTTTCGGTTTCTCAAACGATATCCGAGCCGCTTCTCAAGGACGTGCAGTATGGAATACTGAAAACTTAGGTTTCCAAATGCTTCCACCACAGTTATTCGATAAGGTTGTTGCAGAAATCCGTACTCGTAAGGGTCTAAAGCCAGAGCCTAACTCAATTGGATATTACTCTGAGTGAACATCATGAATGGCTCAATTGCGGGCCTTTTTGCATCTCCTAATGGAGGAGTTCCCAAACCACAGGTTCAGCAATTGCAAATAACTGCTGATGGATGTATTGGGGATTTCCAGCGTGACAAAAAGCATCATGGTGGAACTCAACGAGCTGTATGTTTGTTTAGCGAAGAAGTAATTGCCATACTACAGGCAGAAGGGCATCCAATTTTTCCAGGTTCCGTTGGAGAAAATATTCTTCTTCGCGAAGTTGATTGGAAAAAAATAAAAGTCGGTAGCCAATTATTTTTTGAACAACTAGTTCTTGAAGTAACTTCAGATGCACCTCCTTGCAAAACAATAGGAGACTCATTTATCGATGGTAAATTTACATCTATTTCTGCAAAGATTAAGCCAAATTGGACTCGTTGGTATGCCAAAGTGATCACAGAAGGACAAATTAATGTCGATGAGAATGTTAGTATCAATTGAGTCGCTTTAATTGAAGGTCAGTTAATTCCCTCAAGGCCATCAATGCAGGAGTAGGTGGAATTCGGTCAAGAAGTTGATGCGCTTGAGCATGATATTCCTCAGCCCTTGCTCTTCCATATTCAATAGAACCAAGTTGTTGTAATGCATCTATTCCAGCGCTTACTTCTTCCGCACTTGCATCTTCTTTGCCTAGTACACCGAGTAATACTTGTTTAGCAGGACTATCATCTTGCTTTAGAGCATGGATTACCATTAGCGTTCTTTTTCCTTGGGCGATATCAGAGCCAGCAGGCTTTCCTAATTGTTCTGTAGATGATTGGATATCTAACAAATCGTCCATCAATTGGAAACAAAGTCCAAGTGCCAATCCCCAATCATGCATACACTGAACAGTTTCTTCATCTGCACCAGATAAATATGCACCAATTTCTCCACATGTCAAGAACATTACCGCTGTCTTTCCACGTATCATCTCAATGTATTCATCCTCAGTCACTTCGGTATCTCTGCTTTCAAACTCAATATCCAATTGTTGACCTTCAGAAACTCTTCTAACCATCCTTCCGATTCTCTTTACTAAAAATGGTAGGTCATTGCAATCAATTCCATCTGCTACAACCATCGCTTCAAATGCAATTGCTAACATTGCATCTCCAGCGTTTATTGCAGTAGGTAAATCATATGCAATATGGACTGCAGGTAATCCTCTTCTAATATCGTCATCATCCATGATATCATCATGAACTAATGTGAAGTTGTGAATTGTTTCTATTGCAGCCCCTACATCGAGAAGACCTGAATGTGTATCTCCAACTGCTTTTGCAACAAGCCAAGGCAATGTGGCTCTCATTCTCTTTCCGCCACCATTGATTAGATGCATCATTGCACCAGAAAGTCGTTGTGAACTTGTATGAGTTAATGCGCGTTCAATACGAGCCTCAACAAATGGTTTTACTTCAGCAATTGCAGTGAATAAATCACATCCTTCAGCACCTGGAAGCATATGACTAATATCACCCATGTCATGAATCAATCCATCTACAAGTGCTTGGCAAGCATCAGCATCACCTGCGGCATTCCACCACTCATCAGTCATGACTCTTGCCGCAATACAACGGAACCAAGGAGCGATGATACCTTTTGTTCCTTCTTCATCAACTAACCACTGCTCTAGTTCTTGCTGGTCAACCCAAGCGATTTCTGAAACTTCATTTGGATTAGGATTAATTTCAACATCTGCTTTAATCACTAGAATGTGGTCTATTTCTCTTTCAATCCAATCTGCATTCATTCGTGCAGAATATTTCATTTTGGTAATAAAATGGAAATCCTCAGGCGAAATGCTAGAAGGTGAAATTCCAAGTTCCTGCTCAAGTTTACGTATTGCAGCCTTCTTGACACCTAGTGCATTGTTTTCATCTAATTCAGAGTCGCAATGAAGGGGGTGAGAACAGCAAGAATTTGCCCATACACTTGGGAAAGTGACTTTGTCATCAGCTCTGCGTTGTAAAAGCAATTTTCCATCCGAATTGAATAATAATACACTGAATGCTCTATGTAACTGCCCAGCACCATGATGAGTTGCAATTTTTGATCCCGAACCAACCACGTTATCAATTTCATCAACGCATATTACTGCTTCAGACATCAATTTTGATTGAATAATATCAGCACCTGATTGTCGAAGAACATCTTGTTCAGTTTCATCCAGTTCAACTGTAGGAACATCGGATAAGTCGTAGCCTGTCATAACATCCCTCAAACCTGCGAGAAGGAATCGCTACATGAAGGGTTCTCTCTAAACATTTCAGTAATAATACCACGATATTCTCTAAATAATGCCATTAATACTGGAAAAAACAACTATTTTATTTTGAGACTACTTTTGTACCTCTAGTTGCAACGCCAATACAAGCATCAGCCACGCGCTGAGGATGTTGCCCACTTACCATCATTACTTCAATGCCATTTTGTGCCACTTTTGCACCTCTAGCTGCTTTAAGTCCAATCCCTCCCGTGACGTCAATATTTTGCTGATGCTCACCTTCAAAGATGATTCCTGGGTGCCAAATTTCCAACAGATCATCTTCAGTTGCTCTTTGAGGGGGGCAACGCAATAATCCATCAACTCCACCTATTGCAAAAACTAATCTCTTAACGTTTGGAACCTCAATTGCTAATCTAGTAACAAGATCATCTCCGGATAATATTCCAAACATTTGTGGCTCGTCACAATCAACAACATCGCCATAAGTTACCATGACAATCCCTTCAGGCGCACTTGCAAAGAATTGCAGGTCTCCTTCAAAATTTTCACCTGTGCTTTTGGCCCACATATGAGGTGGCAGAACTGCAGCGCTAATATCGGCCTTCGTTAGTTCATCCATAACTATTGAGTTTAAAGTAAGCATATCCTTGCGTACTAACTTAACAGCCTGTTCTTGTGTTGTGCACGAATCTACTGCGGTGAAATTCGATGGATCTATTTTACCTTCATTTAGCCTCCATTTTTTGGCCCTTAGATGGCCAAAGGAACCTGCTCCATGAACTAATATAACATCCATATTATTGTTATGACAAGTGATTATTGTATCAACGAGACTGTGAATAATTTCTCGATTCGCAGTGCATAATTGGCTCTTTTCAGTGATGAGGCCTCCGCCCCATTTGACTACAACCTTATCACGCATCAATACTCTCCAAAGGCCACCACATGATGAGTATAACGCAATAGTGAACTACTCTGAATCAATTGTAATAGAAAATTTGAGTATTGATTTTTCTATTTCAATAATATTCTCAAAAACAAAGGTTTGATGTGGAAGGCCTTTGGAGACCACAGTATGAGCGATGGTCCGAGCGTTGATGAATTTATGAGACACTTACAATCAGTATTGGATGATGCTGCAACTATTGTTGATGAAAAAGAGCGAGAAAAGCGTTTATGGCAAATTGAAGCCACACTACAAGAGACTATTATTTTCAAAAACCGCTATACCACTTTACAGGAACATGGAATTGACCCGTTGAGATTGGTTGAACCAAAAGAGGGAGATCCTGCTCCACCAAGAACAACAACTGCCGAAGCTGTAATGACAAGTTCTTCCAATTGCGGAAAATGTGGTTCTATTATGGATGCTGACCTAAACTTCTGTCCATCTTGTGGAAAGAAGAAGTAATCAAATATTTGCTCAACGAGAAGCCAATGTTAGGTTCTTCCACATCTCTTCTGGAACTTCCATTGACAATCTTAGACCGCCCATTGCTCCTAGACGAACTGGGTCGTCGACAACGTGAACGTTAACATCGCCCATATCAGAAAGTCTGCGCTCAATCATTGCACCGAGTCCCTTGATTCCTGAACCTCCACCTGCTAAGACCATGTTTGCACGGAACTCATCGTGGAATTCTGGGTTAGAATCTGCGATTAAAGATTTTACATTCTCAACAATAGGGTCAACAATTGATTCACAAGCTGCTTGCATACAATCTGTGATATCTAATGTCATTGCTTTTCCTTCGATTGAAAAGTCAACCATTACTGGGTTCTTAGGTGTCGAAGTACTAACGAATGAGAATTGTTCCTTCCAGCGGCGAGCCATGTCTTTGGTAATTTGAGCGCCATTGTACTTTGCTTGAATTTGCTTAATCAATTCAGCGTCAACGAAATCTCCACCATGGCCTGTGTGCATTTGGTCACCAGGTCCAGGGATTGTTCCGTAAACACGACATAAATCAGCAGTACCTGCGCCGATATCGATAACTAGTGTGTGCTCTATCATGTCAAGTGCGTATGCAACTGCGAAAGGTTCAGAAATAATCATTGCTGCATTAACAGATCCTGCTGCTGCATCAAAAATAGCTGTTTTGTCTACGTGACTTGCTTCAGCAGGTGCACCGATTACCGCAACAACTCTATCGTATTCTTCTGGGTCAGCAAGTCCAATTAGATGGGTAATGAAATCAGCAATATGCTTTCGGTCTTCATTAGTATCCTTGATGACACCCTTTTCTAAAGGACGGAATAGATTTAGTGCAAGACGATTTTTCAGTGCTTCTTCACCAAACAATACATCTCGCTTTAGGAAATTTCGTGCTATTGGGTCCTTTGGAGTTCCGATTACAGTTAGTTCTTCTTCCTCGTGACTATCTGAAGAAACCATTACGCTTCTGAAAGTTCCCAAATCAATTCCAATATACAATACTTCATCAGCCATTATACTCGCCTGTTACTTGGCATTACAATCCACCTTATGAAGAATGCCTCCAAACTGATTGCTTAGGATGTTGATTATCAACAGAGTAAATGGACAACTTGAAAAATATCAAAATCTATAGAATGGACTTCTGCACCTATTATTTATTTATCAGCACCAAGTTTCACACTGGTGGCAGAACCAAGAAGCGTATTCGGGGTACAATTCCGCCATCTTGCCACAATCAGTACATTCCTTCAGCGCATTTTCTCCGAATAATTCCATTACAATCTGGACATGGTAGGCATCATCAATTCCCAATTGTTGACGCATTGCCCATAATAATTGATCTTCACTTGGAGAGATTATTCCATCCTCAAGTACCAAAGAAACTACTGTTCTGTAATCATCAAAATCATTGATGTTTCTTGCATCAAGAATGACTCCATTCTTCTCTGCAACAATATCTGTACCACCTGGGTCATCAACAAAGAGCACTAGTGATGCTGCTTTCAAGTCATTTTCTCTCAACTCAAAAGAAACACGATTGCCTTCTAGATTTGCATATACTAACTTGCTCGAGCGATTGATGACATTTGTAATTGAACGAGCTGTGTCTTCAGCGGTTCGACCTCGCTTCCAGCCGGTTGGTGAGCGTTCGTTATAGGAATAGAATTCAGTGCCTTTACCTGGATATTCAAGACGGATTTCTTCTCCACCATCAAAACCATTTGAAACTATAGTCAATGCTGCAACTTCAGTTGAAATAATATTGTCGTCATCATCAAAATTAATCATTAGAGGCTTTCTTTCTTCCACAGCAGCATTGAAATGTCCTTGCATTCCACTCATCCACTTATCTTCTAGCCTGCCAAGTGACAATTCTTGCTCCTTTGTTAGATTACTTTCAACCCCTAATAGACCTGCTAATTGCCCAGATTCCATGTCTCGTTTGAATTCATCAATCAATTCAGAATCTCTTCGGTGGTCTGGTGGCGGAGGTGGCGCTTTTGTCTCAACGTGGTTTGGATCTGCCCACTCATGGTTACACGATGAACATTGAAGATATCCACTCATTGTAGAATCTTGTGAATTACCACCACACCGAGGGCAATCACCTTCTTCAGAAAAACCTAGATTTTCCACAGCCTCTTTGCGCCCCTTGCGCATGCCTCCAAACCCCGCCATGAATACTCCACAACAATAACTTTGTATCAAGGCTTGCACACAATAGCCTCAAAAATAGAGATTTATTACAACAATCAAATGTTGTTGTTTGCTAGAATCACTCTTCTTCAGATTTTGCTGCTTCCGCTGCTGCTTCTGCTGCTTCTGCTGCTTCTGCTTCTGCTTCCTCAATAGCCCATTGTGCGAAGGTTTCTTCGATAATTGGGTCATCTGATTCAACTTGGTAAAGATATTCACCTGGTACTTCATCAACAAGGTAGACAGTTGTTCCTGCACGATAGATAATATGTCCATCGGCAATTGCGCGCACTGTATCAATTTCCATTATTGCCGGCCTGCTAATACGTACATGGCCCGCTTCTAGCGCATTTAATACAGATTTTGACAAGTGCACGTGCTTTCTGTCACCTGCAAGGATTCCGAACTCCTTCAAGGTGGAAACTTGTTCATCTTCACAAGGATAGTAGAGTGATTCTGGGATGTTATCAGTAGGAAGGTCCATCTCAAGTTCAATAGTATGACCATAAGTTGCTCTCATCATTTCGCCTTCAACTTGATAGCGTCCTTTTTCATCGGCATTTGCAATTGCTTCAAAGTGCCATGAGCGCAACCAATGGAAGTTGCGTCGTTGCTTTGCAATAGATTCGGATAACTCACGAGAGTTTACCCATCCATTGATATCCATTTCAACATTAAATTTTTCAGGAGCGTGACGAAGAACCAAAGCCAACATTCGGCCAAGTGAGTTCGATTCGCGGTCGCTCATGATGAATTTTCCTTCTTCATTACAAACAGGGCAATTAGAGCCACTGAAGTGTCCGTGTTTTCTGCATTGTCGCAGCATAATACGAGGGCGTAAGAAACCCCTTCATAGAGTCTATGGCTAATAGAACCAAATATTTGCCAACAGATTATGACAAATATCGCCATAATAACAAAAATTGTAGTCCTTCAACCGTTGCTATCAAGTGCCTAATACTACTCGGCGTGTCATGGTTGATGTCGCTGTTATTGGTGCGGGCCAAACCAAGTATGGAAATCATCCCCTCGGCCTCAAAGCAATGTGGGCCGAAGCCGCGGCAAAAGCGTTTGACTCAGTGGATAATAATTTTGAGGCAAAATTAGTCGATGAAGCATTTATCGGAAGCGTTGCTTTTGGAGGAGCGCAATTGGGAAATACAGCTGCTATTCTAACCGAACACTCTGGAATGAAAGGTTGCTCAGTTAGAAGAGTAGAAAATGCCTGTGCATCATCTGGATTTGCTCTTAGAGATGCTATGATGGCGATAAAAAGTGGTGAAGCAGATATTGTAGTCGCTGGGGGTATTGAAAAAATGAATGACCTCAGTGCTGAAAGAAAGCGTTACTGGCTTGGAGTTTCAGGTGATACCGAATGGGAGAGATTAGCTGGACTTACCTTCCCTGGTACTTACGCACTGATGGCGAGAAGACATTTTCATGAATATGGCTCAAACCATGATGACTTAGTCAATATCAGTGTTAAAAATCACATGCATGGTTTTGAAAATGAAGTAGCACACCTTAGAAAAGAAGTGTCTTTTGAAAAAGCAGCAAGTGGATTTATGGTCGCAGATCCATTAACCCTGTACGATTGCTGCCCTACATCAGATGGTGCTTCATGTGTGATCTTAGCAGCAGACCACGTTGTTAGAGAATTTACTGATGACCCGATTTGGCTGAAGGGTAGTGGCGCTGGCTCTGACCATCTTGCACTCCATGATAGAAGTTCAATAACTCAAATGAGTGCTACTCAAAAAGCGGTTGCTCAAGCCTACAAGAGTTCAGGCCTAGGGGCCAATGATATTGATTTGGCCGAAGTCCATGATTGCTTCACAATTGCAGAACTAATGGCTACTGAAGACCTTGGTTTTGCTAATAGAGGTGAAGGCGGAATCTTTGCCAGAGAAGGAAGAGGTAGGAGAAATGAAGGAGATGTTGCAATCAATCCAAGTGGTGGATTGAAATCAAAAGGTCATCCTCTAGGTGCTACAGGAACTGGTCAAGCTGTTGAAGTGTTCAAGCAATTGAAAGGAATAGTTGAGGCTCCAAGACAAATTCGTGATGCTGAAGTTGGAATGACTCACAATGTCGGTGGCTCAGGAGCAACTTGTGCAGTTCATATCTTTGGGAGGGATAGATGATGGTTCAGGAAACTATTGTTTGGAAAGGCTACCTCGCCTGTGTCGGAGAAGATTCTTGTGTAGTGCAATCTCCTTGGATATTGGAGGAGGATTGTGTATTTGGGGCTGATTCAGACCACACAACACTGGCGGTTGCGGCCATACAATTAATGCAAAACAATGGATGCCAACTCAATTCAATCAACTCACTACAAGATGTGGATGCACAGATTATTACAATGACAACTGGAGTTGAAGTAATTCAACCATTAGAAGATGATTCCATTGAACTTAGTGCTGATTGGGACTTATGTATCGGTGATGATGCAAGAGTTGTAATCTGTAAAAATGATTCAGATATTGAACTTTGGGAACCAGTAGGAACAATAGAAGTCGATGCTGATTTCCATCAAGAAATTACTTCAGCTTGGCAAAGAGAATGCGAGCCGAATCATGTATCACAAGGCGCATATGTATCTCAACAACAATACGAAGAGGGTGCCGCTGCAAGACTCAATTTATCAGGTCAAAGTATTGATGGAAAGATGATTTGGCCACCGCGACAAATGAGTGATAATGGCGTTTTAGCCCCACAAGCAAGCACCCCCTTACAAAGAGTTGCAACTGTAGAATCATGGACTAAACTTGCCGCTGCTGGTGCGCCTTCAGAATTTTCATTTAGAGCGCCAATATTAGGTGGAATTACTACTGTCTTTGTTCGTTTTGAACAAGGCCCACGCGGCGTATTCCTATTGGTTGATGATGAAGATAATGACCCACAAATAGGAGATCAAGTTCAATTTGTGACAAGAAGAATATATGCTCAAGAAGCGTTTGTCCGTTACGGATTAAAATGTCAAATTGTAAAGCAATGATTTACTCTTCTTCATTATATTTTGATGCGGTGCGGTTGCTGACTAATCTGTTGTCACAATGAGGGCATCTATCATCAGCACTGAGCATATTTGGTCTAATCGCCAAAACCGCAAAGCAACTGGAGCAGGCTGCTAACATCTCTCCTTCCTCTAATTCAATTTCATCATCACTGCTATCAAATTCAGACAAATATGCTGCCTTATAACCTGGATGGAAATGATATCTTACTCTTCTTATTGAACCGAAAGTAGCCCATCCAAGTAATAATGCCATTATCAAACTACCAAAATCACCCTGGATGAATTTCCAAATATCGTATAGTGTGAGTAGTCCAAAGAATAATGATGCCAAAGCAATTATTCCTGCTGATGGCCAGTATGCCCATCTATTCGTTCTCCTATAAGCGGTCCAAATTAATCCACCAGCAATTCCAGGAAGAATAATGAAATATTGAGAAAGGTTTTCCAAACTGCTACCAATCAACGCATTAACAACCATGCCAGAGAAGAATATTACTATTATCAATGTATCAATAGCAAGGATAAACGAAGTGCCACGGTGAATTCTGTCGAAGGCGTTTTGGGTCGAGGTAATCTTCGAAGGAGCAATGCCGGCTGGGATTATTTCCCCGCTCCTATCAACTGACATGAATTGCGGGTGATGCGTCACCGTCTTCAAACATTGGCTCAAAATGATTTGCAAAGTCTGTTTTTTTGCGGCGAAGGAGTCTTGAGCAAGATATGTTTGGCAGTGACATGGCGATGAGGGATACCGACGTTGAAATGCGAGGCTCTAGCCTTGCAGGTCAGCGAATCGTTTTGGGTATCACAGGAGGTATTGCCGCTGTTGATACTGTTCGTCTCGCTAGAGAGTTGCGGCGCCATGGTGCTGAGTTAACCGTAATAATGACACAGTCCGCACAGCAAATCATTACACCTTTGGCAGTTCGTTGGGCTAGCCAATGTGAAGTAATTACAGATTGGGATGGCGATTTGTCTGCACTTGATGAAGTGGATGGAATCTTAGTGGCTCCTGCAACTCGTAATTTGATGGCCGGTTATGTGCATGGACTCAATAATGGACCACTGTTGATGGCGCTATCAGCTGCTAGAGGAAGAGGTACTGCTACCATGTTCGTTCCTAGTATGCATTCAGACTTAGCAGGCGACCCTATTACTGATGATGTTGTAATGGAGGTGAGGAAGCATGGTGTTGATGTCCTTTGGGGAGAGGAAGTGGAAGGGAAGAAGAAAACTCCACCTCATGATGAAATAGTTGCAAAATTTGCACATTTTATCAACAGAATAAAGCCAAAGAGAAAATCTATTGTGATTACTTTAGGTGCGACTCGTTCTGCAATTGATGATGTTAGATTTGTTCAAAACACAAGTAGTGGCGCTACTGGATTGACAATAGCCGATCATTTCTATCGCTTGGGACATGATGTCACTTGTGTTGCTGGCATCATTTCTTGCCAAATTCCAAGTTGGCTACCTCTAATCATTTCAACTCCTAATGCAGATGAGATGTTGGCTGAATTAAAGGCGATTGCAAAGGATAATATCGATGCTTGGATTCATTGTGCTGCAGTGTTGGACTATCTAGTTGCAAATCCTGCACAAGGCAAGGTTGCAAGCCAACAAGGAACTTTACAAGTGGAATTGATTGAAGGAGCGAAACATATCCAACTCCTCAAAGAGTTATGTTCGGGTTCGGTAAGAATCGGATTTAAACTTGAAAGTGGAATTAAGCAAAATGATTTGATCTATCGGGCTGTTGCACAAA
>ERZ1046148.292-NODE-292-length-31911-cov-9.318150_pt1 | contig 31911 bp, 27 predicted proteins | sample MGYA00383090_ERZ1046148 | MGnify/ENA primary metagenome ERZ1046148 (study PRJEB29581, sample SAMEA5548360) | metagenome | biome: marine; feature: coastal; material: water | depth 25 m | study: Short-term variability in the microbial, nano- and picoplankton... | reverse complement strand
AGGATACTTCGGTATACATAGAATGATAGTGGTAATGCGGCATATCAGCAATAATCCGGAATCCACTTCATAAAGACTTGGCGATACAGGCTAGAGGGGAAGTCTTAGGTCATAACTGCTTGACTAGTTTATGAACCTCACCACCATCCAAATAATATATGGACATTTACGTAGTAAAAGAAATATAAGCCTAAAGGTATACACATGTCTAAATCTAGTAAGAGTCTTGGAGGTCATCGTACAAAAGGTATCCAAAATAGAGGGACTCAAGTACACACAAGTAAACTTAAGTACAACAGGTTAACTATAGGTAAAACCTTTAACTGTCAAGAGGATAACATGAGTGGAGGATACTTTAAGTATACACAGAACTCACTAAAGGAAGAAGCTTCTAGACTTATGGAGTCTATAAGACTAAATAAACCTGAGTTTCCAGAAGGAGTAATAGAGAGTCTTAAGTACACACACTTTATAATGGAGGCTACAGTAGCACTAATGGATGAAGCAGACTGGCTTTTCTCAGGTAACATTTCTGAGAAGTCTTTTGAAGAAGGTATAAGGAAATACAGGAAGGAAATACTGGTATATCAAGACTAACCTACAAAGGGGAATACATATGAAGGGGATGACGTATAAAGAACTAAAGGAAGAACATGGGTTATCTAACAAGAGAATACAGAAGTTAGACAGGGATGCCCAGAAGGTCTTGGGTAATGCTCTAATGATGATAGATGGTTGTCTCAGGTCAGAGGAAGAATGTAGTACTAAGGTATCCACTTGTCTAGTCTACGTTACTATGGCAATGGAAATGTTAGAAGCTAACTTTCTTGAGGCAATATCCGAGAACCTTAAAATGGAGGAACTAAATTGAGTCTAGCTAATGAGCAAGAGAAGATAGAAAAGGAAATGAACTCTTTAGGTATCGACAGGTACTATAAGAACATACGTAGTGCCAGAAAAGGTGGTGGTGAGTCTACTACCCTCTATGGTATCACACTAATGAAAGAGGCTGTAGACATAGTTACAGAGGGTATACAAGAGTTTCTTAAGGTGGCATTAGCAGGTGGAGTAGGTAAGTACCAGAACTCTGCTCTCACACTAGGTTTAATGGATAGTGAGGTGTGTGCCTACCTAACTCTGAAGTATGCTATTGATGGAGTGTCAACCAGAAGTCCTTTTACTCGTGTTGCCATGAAGTTAGCTAATGCAGTAGAGGATCAATTCAAGTTTGACATATGGGAGAAGGGGGAAAACTCTAAAAAGGTATTCCGTAGGATCAAGAAAAAGGTTACCTCACGTACCAGCAATAGACTGTACAGGAGGTACAACATTATACGTACCATGTCTAGAATGGAGATGCTTGAGCATACCACTTGGTCTAAACAGGAAAAGCTCCACTTAGGCTCTAAATTGATTGACCTACTCATCCAGACTACCGGACTAATGGAGGTCAAAACAGTACAATTTGGTAGAAGTAGGAGAGTTATCTACCTTCAGGCTAATGAGGCAACCCTACATTGGATTGAGAATGTCAATAAAGAGGGTGAAGGTCTACATCCATACTTTTATCCATGTGTAATACCACCGAAAGACTGGAGTACACCTTTTAATGGTGGATACCACACACAGAAGATTGACTCACTCTCTCTAATTAAGACTAGAAACAGGAGTTACCTTCAAGAGATGGCACACCACTCAATGCCTCTAGAATATGGTGCTATTAATGCACTCCAAAGGACAAAGTGGGCTGTAAATAACAAGATACTAGATATAATACAGCAATGTTGGGAAACAGGAGAATCGTGGGCTTCACTTCCACCTAGAGAGGACTACAAAGTATTACCTAGTCCTGTCCAAGGTCACAAGAAGGATATGACAGAGGAGCAACTAGAGTTATTCATACGTTGGAAGAAGAAAGCTACACAAGTACACGATATGAATGCAAAGATGACTAGCAAACGTATCCAATTAGTTCGTACACTGGCTATGGCTAGAAAGTTCAGGCAATATAAGGCCATCTACTTTGTGTACCAGTGTGACTTTAGAGGACGGAAGTACACAGTTAATTCCTTTCTTACACCACAAGGCCCGGATTATGCAAAAGCTTTACTCCAGTTTTCAGATGAATTTCCTATCAGTAATGAGGAACAGAGGGATTACTTTGCTGTACATGGGGCAAACTCATTTGGCTACGACAAAGTATCCTTCCATGATAGGGTAGAGTGGGTACTAGAGAATACTGAGAACATCAAAGGGTCTGCAAAAGATCCTTTTAATTTCAGGTGGTGGACTAAAGCTGATGAACCTTGGACTTTCTTGGCTTGGTGCTTTGAGTGGGCTGAGTTTAGTGACAAAGGTTATGGCTACATGTCTAAACTTCCTGTGTGCCTTGATGGGTCAAATAATGGGCTACAACACTTCTCAGCTATGCTTAGAGACACTATAGGTGGGAAAGCTACCAACCTTACACCTGAACCAGTGCCACAAGATATTTACCAGATGGTTGCAGATGTAGTAAAAGAAAAGGTGGAAGACGATGCTAAGTCAGGAGAACCCTACTCAAAAGAGTGGTTAACCTTTGGAATAGATCGTAAGATAACTAAAAGACCTGTTATGGTAGTACCATACGGAGGTACACGATTTAGCTGTAGAGAGTACGTAGAAGACGCTATGAACGAAAGAGTTATGTCAGATAAGGCTAACCCATTTGGTGACCATATCTATGAAGGTTCTCTATACCTCTCAAAACATGTTTGGGATGCTATTAGTGAAGTAGTTATCAAAGCTCGTGAAGCTATGTCGTGGCTACAGGAGATAGGTAGAAAAATGGCGAGTAAAAACCTTCCTATAACATGGGAGACACCTTCTAAATTTGTGGTTCAGCAGATATACTCAAGTATGAAGTCTAAGAGGATTACCACACACATAGATAACGTACTGATAAAACCTACAATCTTAGAGGAAACTACCAAGATAGACAGGAGGAGAACAATTAATGGTGTGTCTCCAAACTTTGTACATAGTATGGATGCAACTGCATTAACACTAACTATTAACAGATGTATAAAGGATGGAATACACGATTACTCAGTAGTTCATGACTCATTTGGGGTACATGCACACTTTGTACCACGACTAGCAGACTCTATTAGAGAATCATTTGTGGAAATGTATTCCAAAACAGATGTACTGGATGAGTTCTATGAAAACGTGGTGGATGTTATTCCAGATCTAGAGGAGCCACCATCAAGAGGAGAACTAGATATTACAGGAGTCTTAGACTCTAAATACTTCTTCTCGTAATATGTGGACATTCTTGTAATGACCATAACTTTTAGTAACACACACACATAAAAAGGAGTGATATGGCAGGAAAGTATCAAGTAACACCAGTTGGTGAATTTGAGTACCCTCACATATTAGTTGCAGATACAATGCACAAAGCAGAAGGTCTGTACCATGTAAAACTTATCTTAAAAGATAAGGAAGCAGAGGAGTTTCAGGAGATGGTAGACAATGCTCACAACTCTTGGAAAGAGAGGTGTCTCTCTGAGAATCCTAAAGGAGGATGGAAAGAGTGGCTCCCATACAAAAGTAAGACAGATGAATCCGGTATGGAGATTGGTACTATGTTCCACTTCAAACTTAAAGCATCTGGAGTGAACGGTAAGAGTGGTGAGACATTCACTCAAAAACCAGTAGTAGTGGGGCCGAATAAAGCACCTATTCCTAACAATATAAAAATATCTAACGGATCAACAGGTAAGGTAGCTTATGAAGTAGCTCCATACGTTCATGGTCAATCGTTAGGTGTACAATTACGTCTTCGTATGGTACAAGTACTCAACCTTATTGAATACACACCTAATGAGGATGTCTTTGGAGTAGAAGAGGGATACGATGCAATCTCAGAGGTAACTCCTACATTTGTAGATGAAGGGGATGCTTTTGGAAGTACAGAGGAAAAATCTGGTGACTTTTAGATCTGGTCTTGAGCAACGGATAGCGGACAACTTAACAAAACATAAATGTAACTTTGAGTATGAGCCATTATCCGTTACTTACACCATAACTTCTAAATACACTCCAGACTTTGTACTAGATAATGGGATCGTAATAGAAGCAAAAGGATTTTTCAGGTACAAAGACCAGAGAAAACATAGGGCAGTACGTGAAGCACACCCTGAATTAGACTTAAGATTCGTATTTTCAAACATTAATCAGAGAGTTCAAGGTTCAAAACTAACTAACGCTAGATGGTGTGAGAAATATAACTTTAAATATGCACAAGAGAGTATACCTATAGAATGGATAGAACATGTCAAGAAGAAAAGAAACTAATTACATAATAATTCATTCTACTAATACGAAACCTAACGTAGACTTGAGTGCAAGAGATATAGATGAGAAGCATAGAAAGAAGGGTCTACTTAAGATCGGTTACCATTGTGTAGTAAAAAGAGATGGAACTATCGACTTAGGTAGACCTTTTAGTGAGATTGGAGCACACCTACAGAATTATGATCCAGAATCTATTGGTGTCTGTATTGTAGGTGGTCTTAATACTAGAGGTGTAGTTGCTCCAGACTATACAAAAGAACAGTTTAAGTCTCTGTTTTTCTTACTTAATACACTTAAGTATGTATATACTAAGGCTAAAATAGTAGGGCATAGAGATGTTGACAGTGGTGAGTGTCCTTCATTCAATGTAAGTGAATGGTTTATAGGACAAGTATTTGAATTAAAACTTAATAGGGGAAGCAATGGTAACTAAAGAAGATATGAAAGAAGTTTTAGATATTCCAGATAGAGATGAAATAAAAGAGTATTATGGATTCACTTATAAAGCCTGTGATGAGTGGAGAAAGGTCACTACTAAAGAGACTCAGATGTCTTTTGAAGGTTACTCAATACAGGATGCTCTAGATAATTTTCATACATTTTTAAATACTATCGGATTTACTTATGTAGGTTCTATTACTATAGATAGTAAAGATGGTAAGAAAAGCTGGAGCACTGATGGATCACACACATGAGGATAGCGAGTTTATACAGCATGAACCGTGTCCTGACTGTGGTTCACGAGATAACTTAGCACGTTATGATGATGGACACGCCTTCTGTTTTGGGTGTAACTACAGAGAAAAAGCTGAAGGTGGTGAACAGAAAGTATTATTGCAAAGGGGAGATAAAAATATGGATTTTGTTGAAGGTGAGATAGCAAATCTTAGTACTAGAGGGATCACAGAAGAAACTTGTAGGAAGTGGGACTATAGAATAGGTTCTGTAGCAGGACAACCTGTTCAAGTTGCTAACTACAAAGATTCAAGTGGTACTCGTATAGCACAAAAGATTCGTTTTAAGAATAAAGACTTCCACGTTAGAGGGAACATAAAGGAAGCTGGACTGTACGGACAACATCTTTGGTCTGGAACAGGTAAGAAAGCTATAATATGCGAAGGTGAAATTGATGCTTTATCAGTTTCTCAGTCTCAAGGTAACAGATGGCCTGTTTACTCTATCCCAAATGGGTCAGCAGGAGCCTCAAAAGCTATCCGTAACAGCATAGAACTTCTTAATGGGTATGATGAGGTCATATTCTGTTTTGATAGCGATGAGCCGGGTATTAAAGCATCAAGAGAGTGTGCCCAAGTTTTACCTCCGGGTAAAGCTAAGATAGCTAAGTTACCATTAAAGGATGCAAATGAGATGCTTAAGAGTGGTAGACTCAAAGAACTAGTGGATTGCATTTGGCAAGCACAAGTTTACCGTCCCGATGGTATTATAAACGGTAAAGACTTATGGGACATCGTTAGTGCAGAAGATTCGATGGCATCCTGTTCTTATCCTTACGAAGGAGTTAATAAAAAGACTCTAGGTATGCGAAAAGGTGAGATAGTTACAATCACAGCAGGAGCAGGTATAGGTAAGTCACAAGTATGTCGTGAGATTGCTAACCACATCCTAAATCAAGAGGAAACAATAGGTTACATAGCACTAGAAGAGTCGAACAAACGTACTGGACTTGGGTTTATGGGACTCCACTTAAATAAACCTTTACATCTAGGTACTGTAGAGGTCACAGATGAGGAATTTAAGGAAGCATTCGACAATACTTTGAATACTGGAAACATATTCATGTATGACCATTGGGGTTCACTTGAGAGTGACAACCTTCTATCCAAGATCAGGTACATGGTGACTGCATGTGGGTGTAGCTTCATAGTACTGGATCACCTGTCTATTGTTGTCTCAGGTATTGAAGAAGGTGACGAGAGAAGAACCATTGATAACTTAATGACTAAACTCAGAGGTTTAGTAGAAGAGGTGAACTGTGGACTTATACTTGTATCTCATCTTAAGAGACCACAAGGTAATAAAGGACATGAAGATGGTGCCCAAACTAGTATGGCACAGTTGAGAGGATCTGCCGCTATAGGACAACTATCTGATATTGTTATTGGTTGTGAGAGGGATCAACAAGGTGAGAATCCTGACCGCACTACAGTTAGAGTACTAAAAAACAGATGGACAGGAGAAACAGGTATAGCATGTGAGTTAGACTATAACCACGAAACAGGAAGACTGACTGAGACTCCATATGAAGAAGACGAGTTACCATTTGAGGACGAGAGTGGTCAAGAGTGGTCAGGAGACAGTACGACATTTTAATTAAAGAGGGGGAGTATGACAAGTTGTGTATTTGATATAGAAACAGACGGACTAATAGAAGACTTTACTAAAGTACACTGCATAGTCGTGTACGATGTAGAAAAGGATGTTATGAACTCCTTCGCAGGAGAGGAAACAGTAGACGGACTATTTTGCCTAAAAAATTATGACCGGATTATAGGACACAACATTATATCTTTTGACTTACCAATCCTAAAGAAGTTTTACAAATGGGAACCTAATCCTAGTCAAGAAATTGTCGATACTCTTGTCATGTCTAAACTTATATATCCTGATAGAGCAGTAAGAGACTCAAAGAAGAACTCAATCGACAAGGACATGTATGGTAGACACTCACTCAAGTCGTGGGGGCAGAGGTTAGGACTACAAAAGGGAGACTTTACAGACTTCAAAGAGTTTAGTCCTGAGATGGTGGTCTACTGTGAGAATGATGTTGAACTTAACTATCTACTCTACCGTAAACTAATGGAAGCTGACTTCTCAGACGAATCTATTAAACTTGAACACGATATACACAAGATTTGTTTGAAGCAGACAGAAAACGGTTTCCCATTTGACATTAGGAAAGCTTCTAGACTGTACGCTATCTTAGCTGAGAAGAGAAGTGTACTCCAGAAAGAACTTAAAGAAGCATTTGGTAACTGGACAGAATCGGAGACATTTATTCCAAAGGTAAACAATAAGTCTAGAGGGTACGTAAAAGGAGTACCTTTTATAAAAGAGAAAGTTATTACTTTTAACCCTAACTCTCGTAAGCATATAGCAAAGAGACTACACGATATTCATGGGTGGGAACCTACAGAGTTCACTCCTACAGAGGAACCTAAGATTGACGAGAATGTACTATCTAAGTTACCATATCCAGAAGCTCAACTAATGGCTGAAGCCTTTAGGGTTAACAAACTAATAGCACAACTATCAGAGGGGAAACATGCTTGGTTATATCACGAGAAAGACGGAAAGATACACGGATCAGTCAATACAATGGGTTCAGTCTCAAGTAGATGTTCTCACTCACACCCTAACATCGGTCAAGTTCCTAGTGTCAAAGGATTCTATGGAAAAGAATGTAGAGAGTTATTCTATGCACCAAAAGGTTTTAGCTTACTCGGCTGTGATGTTTCAGGTCTTGAGATTAGGGTTGTGTCTCACTATCTTGCAAGTTTTGATAGCGGCAATTACGCTAAAACTGTTGTTGAAGGAGACATACACGAGGCTAACAGAGTGGCTACTAACCTTCCTACTAGAGATCAAGCTAAGACTTTTATTTACGGACTACTTTATGGTGCGGGGGACGCTAAACTGGGACAGATTGTTGGCAAGGATGCAAGAGAAGGTAAGAAACTTAAGGATTTATTTTTTAAGAAAGTTCCAGCGTTCAAGAAGTTAAGACAGAAAGTATTTACTAAAGCAGAGAATGGTTTTCTGTTTGGTCTAGATGGTAGGAAAGTACCAGTTAGGTCAGTACACTCATCACTTAATACGTTGTGTCAATCTGCTGGTGCTATCATATGTAAGAAGTGGGTAGTAGAGTTTCACAAGTGTATGGAGAAAGCGGGTTTTATAGAAGGAACAGATTATAAACAGGTAGCGTTTGTACATGATGAGATTCAAGTACTTGTAAAGAAAGGTATTGAGGATGAAGTAGGTAGAATAGCTGTTGAAGCAATAACTATAGCAGGAAACCTTCTGAATCTAAACGTACCACTAACAGGTGAGTATAACTTTGGTTCTAATTGGGCTGAAACACACTAGAATAAAGGGGATTATGAAGTTACTTATAGACGGAGACATTTTAGTTTATAAAAGTTGTCTCGTTGTTGAGAAAGAAGTAGACTGGGGAGATGATATTTGGACTTTACACTGTGATTTCAAAGATGTAAAGAAACTTATGGATAGAGACATATCAGAACTACAAAAGAAGTCAGGTGCAGACTCCGTTATGATCTGTCTGAGTTCACATTTAAACTTTAGGAAGGACATCAATCCTGAGTATAAATCTAAAAGAGTAGGTACAAGAAAACCTGTGTGCTACACACCTTCAAGAGCATACCTGACAGAACACTATGATTCTACTATGTCTAAGTGGTTAGAGGCGGATGATCTTCTTGGTATCTTATGCACACAGAGTCCTGAAGAAACTTGTATAGTATCTGCTGATAAAGATTTACTCACTATTCCGGGTAAGCATTGGGACTTCCAAACTGAGCAGGTGTTCGACTTAAGTGAGAGTACAGCAGAAAGAAACTTCCTAATGCAAACACTAACAGGTGACGCTGTAGACGGTTACTCTGGATGCACTGGAATTGGTAAGGTCTCTGCAACTAGAATCCTAGACGATGTAGATAAGAAGAAAAAGAACAGGTGGGAGACAGTATTAAAGACCTACAATGAAAAGGGATACTCTAAAGAAGATGTTTTTACTCAGGCTCGTATGGCATACATACTACAAAAGGAACAGTTCAACGGTATAGATAAGTACCCTACACTTTGGGAACCCCCAGTAAAGGAGATAGCATGACTAACTATAGTTTAGATGAGAGAGAAAGAAATGAATCTCAAAAGCAAAGAGAACAAAGATCACATGGATTAGATGAGAGGTACAGTTCAAAGGAAGGGTTTGGAAGAGATGACCAAGACAATATTAAAAATATTTTACAGAACGCACCTAAGTCTTCTAAACCATGTCAACAGTGGGACGCACAGACTCAGAGTTATGTAACTGTTATACAGGATCATATAGATAACGAAAATGAAGAGATGAAACATGATCCACTAGGTTATGAAAGAAGACATACTCCTGAAAGTAGCTTACCACCCGGATTAAAGGATCGTCAAAGATTAGAGGATGATGAGGTAACTAATCCTAAACACTATGACAAGGTTGGTTTTGCTATACAACCTATTGAATACATAACTAAAAATGAGTTAGACTTCTTAGAAGGTAACGTAATCAAGTACGTTTCTAGGTACCAGCATAAAGGTGGGGTGAATGACTTATTGAAAGCTAGAACTTATATAGATTTTTTAATTGAAAGAGAGAAAGGAAGAGAATGAAGACCCTACCTACACAATACCAACAATACATCCACCTCTCTAGGTACTCACGTTGGGACTACAGTAAAAAACGAAGAGAGACATGGGAGGAAACTGTTGACCGTTACTTTAACTTCTTCAGAAAACATTTAAAAACTAATTGTAACTACGAAGTAGATCCTAAATTAGAGAATACATTACGTAATGCAGTACTCTCACTACAAGTCATGCCCTCAATGAGATGTCTAATGACCGCAGGGGAAGCTTTAGAAAAAGAGAATGTTGCAGGGTACAACTGTGCGTACCTTCCTATTGACACACCGCGATCCTTTGATGAGTTGCTCTACGTGTTGATGAATGGTACAGGTATAGGATTCTCAGTTGAGTTTCAATACACTAGTTTGCTACCGTTTATACCAGAGATTTTACATGAGACAGATACTGTTATAATAGTTAGAGACTCTAAACTAGGGTGGGCTAAAGCATTTAGAGAATTAATCTCACTACTGTACTCAGGACTAATTCCAAAGTGGGATATGAGTGCTGTTAGAAAAGCTGGTTCACCTTTGAAAACATTTGGAGGTAGAGCAAGTGGCCCCGAACCTTTAGAGGATTTATTTAGATTTACTATACGTACATTTAAAGAAGCCACAGGTGCTAAACTAACACCACTACAATGTCACGACATAGTTTGTAAGACTGCTGAGGTTGTAGTAGTAGGTGGGGTACGTAGGAGTGCACTACTATCTCTCAGTGATATAGGTGATGAGCAGATGAGAGCTTGTAAATCTGGTGAGTGGTGGGGCAGACATTCACAACGTGCACTAGCAAATAATTCTGCTAACTACCACAGTAATCCAGATGTAGGTACATTCCTCAAAGAGTGGCAAGCTCTTTATAATTCAAAGTCAGGGGAACGTGGTATATTTAGTAGTGCTAATGCTAAGAAACACATAGAAAAACTAGAGGGTCGTAGAGAATTAAGAGATGACTTTGGAACTAACCCATGTTCAGAGATTATTCTAAGACCTAGAGAGTTCTGTAATCTAACTGAAGCAGTTGTTAGAAGTGACGACACTGCGAAATCTTTAGCAAAGAAGGTAGAACTAGCAACGATATTAGGTACATGGCAGTCAACACTTACGAACTTCAGGTACTTAAGTAACAAATGGAAAACTAATTGTGAAGAGGAGAGACTACTTGGTGTATCTCTAACAGGTATAATGGACTGCTCATTAACTAATGGTTCAAGTGGAGAGAACTTACCTGACCTACTAACCAAGTTAAAAGAAAAAGCAGTAAAGACTAACGAGAAATATGCTGGTGATTTAGGTATTAATCCTTCTGCTAGTATAACATGCGTTAAACCTTCTGGAACAGTGAGTCAACTTGTTGATTCTGCTTCAGGAATCCACACTAGACACAGCCCTTACTACATTAGGACAGTTAGAACTGATGTAAAAGATCCACTGTGCACTCTACTGGTTGATAGCGGGGTACCTTGTGAACCTGACATAACTAATCCTAGTAATGTTATGGTGTTTTCATTCCCCATGAGATCCCCTAAGTATTCTCTAACAAGGAACGACCTTTCCGCTACTGACCAGTTAGAGCTTCATAATACTTACTCTAAGTTTTGGGCAGAACATAAAGTTAGTCAGACTATTTCTGTAAAGGAAGAAGAATGGCTCACAGTTGGCGCACATGTCTTTAATAATTTCGATAGTATATCAGGAGTTTCTTTTTTACCGTACTCTGACTATGTGTATAAGCAAGCCCCTTACACAGAATGTACTAAAGAAGAATTTGATTCGCTAAATAAGAGTTTACCTACTATTGATTGGGATAATCTTCTTAAATATGAAACACTTGATAACACCTCTGGATCACAAGAGTTAGCTTGTGTCTCAGGTTCTTGTGAACTTTAATACAAAAGTGGACATTTATGGACTATAACAACTTGGTATCAAAAGAATTATTACAATATTTAGAAGAAATGTTTCCTGATAAGCTACCGCCTAGAGGCTGTGACATGTCTGAGCTTTCATTCCTTCAAGGACAACAGTCTGTAGTAGATAGACTTGCACAAATTTATGAGGAGAGTTATGGGAGCTAGGCCACTATCGGCACCAAAACTTCAGATGCCTCCACCTCCTCCTCCTCCTGCACAGATGGACACACCAGACATAGCAGAAGCAGAGATGCAAATAGTAAACGCTCCTAAGTCTGAGGTATCAGAAGCTAAGTATACGAAGAAACGAAAAGGTAAAGCTAAAGGTAAGGCTCACTCAAAGTATAAAGGTGGTGGACTTCAGGTATAGCTTAACGTATAACTTTAACACACACACACACTATGGGAACACTTACACACGTACACATAAGACCAATAGAATCAGAAGAAGAAAGACTGCAAGTTTATGAGGAAGCAGAGAAGGATGGCAACAGATACCCACTCATGCCAACTCATGTGGTTAAGAAGGATGATACTATTGTAGGTGCATTTTGTTTATTTAGTCCAACAGTTTATTGGTGGATGCACACTAAAAAAATAAGAGGAAGAGATTCGTACTCAGTATTCCAAGCAATGAGTGCCCTTCTAGCTAATGAAGGAGTACATAGATTTGTTTTACCATGTGAACCTGAGTCTCCGTACTTTTCTTTACTATCTAAAAAACTAAATTACCTCCCCGGTACAGAAGGTGGGGATTGGAGACTATTCATAAATGAAGGATAATATATGGGCGGTGGAACTTTAGGTGAGAACACACAAACACTAACAGATGCTAAGTACTCAGCAGATCAAAGAGCACGACAATATAGAAAGGAGAAGGTAGATCCTCAAACACAAGCGGCTCAACATAATGCTGGACAAGTTAGCGGAGATATGTACGACTCATTTGAAATGGGTATGGAGGACGGAAGAGAAATCATAAGGAGAAATACTGAATCCCTACCGGGAACCGCTGGCCCATACCGAGAAGAGGAAGATACATCTACATCTGAAGCAAACTATTCATCTAGTGGACAAACTCAAACAAGTTCAGGTAGTGGTAAAAAAGCAGATCTCTCTGGGACAGATAATAAAGACCCTAAAGGAGCATCCGCAAATCTAACTGTTAGAAAGAAAAAGCCAAAAGGAGATACAGCATGAAGATTTATACTGAAGTTATCTACACATGGGATGATAACAAAGGAGAACTAGTTGAGGAATCCTCAAAGTCTTTTGACTATGATGGAGAAGTAACTCTGTGCCACTCAAGAACAAAGAGAATAGGGAGTAAGTATACAGGTTACCGTAGAATTAATATACCACACACTCATAAATCCATAAATGATTTAAAACCAAAGGTTGACTTACCAAAGGTTGTTGCACCAAATGTTACCTTACCAAATATAAATACTGGAATTCGACCATTCAAACCACCCATACTAAAACCACCTACAATAAAACCGCCTATACTAAAACCACCTAAAATTAAAGTTGACTTACCAAAAGTTGACTTACCAAAGGTAGTTACAGATCTAGGGAAAGGAGTTACAGATATAGGAAAAGGTGTCCTTGATGTTGGTAAAGATGTAGGTAAATCAATTACTAAGACTACAACAGACCTAAGAAACACGTTAGGTACAGGGGTAACCAACCTAAAAAATAATACTCTAGGACTTGGTGAAGATATTAAAGGTGGACTAAAGTACTATAAAAATACGATAGCTAAACAATTAGGGTCTGATGAGTTAATAGGTGGACTGACAAGCACTGCTACTAGTATGATAAGTGGCCCCGGTAGTAGTGGCCCGGGTAGTACTAGAACACCGGGAGAATCTACAACAATGGGTCAAGGTGGACAACAAGGTATGAGAGGTGCAGACTTATTCGCTACTACTAAAAAGAATACTGTAGGTTCAGGTGGTAAAAGAAAACTAAGAAAGATTCAAAAGAAAGGGTCATCAGGTGCTAGAGTATGAAGAATGTTTATGAAGGTGCTCAACTTAAGAGTCTATATGAACAAGGATTTTCCCAAAGGGAAGCTTACCTTAATAGGGCTAGAGAGTGTGCTAAACTAACAATACCTACCTTACTCAAAGACCAAGGTTCAAATTGGACTACTACCTTCCAAACCCCCTATCAAAGTATTGGAGCAAGAGGTGTCAATCACCTAGCAAGTAAACTTTTGTTAACTCTTCTCCCACCTAACTCTCCATTCTTTAGACTAACCATTGATGATTTTGATATAGAAGAGTTAGTCGGCCCAGAACAAAGGGGAGCAGTTGAAGAAGGGTTTGCAAAGATTGAACGCTCGGCTATGAATGAGATAGAAACAGAAGCCTACCGTGTCCCAGTATTTGAAGCATTAAAACATTTAATAACTACAGGTAATTGCCTTCTCTATCTACCAGAAGAAGGTGGTATGAGAGTGTTCCACTTGGATAGGTTTGTATGCAAACGTGATCCAATGGGTAAACTACTTTACATAATAACTAAAGAATCACTGGATGCAAAAACTGTACCGGAAAACGCAAGAGTAGCTCTAGGGCTTCCTTCACCACAGGAACTTTCCCCTGAGTCTCCTGACAAGCCCTATGAGCTATTTACTTATGTGTGCAATAAGGGAAAGTATTGGCACATACACCAAGAAATAGGATCTACTATTATCCCCGAATCCTTCGGCAAATTTCCTATTGATAAGAACCCATTTATTCCACTACGTTTTAGTAGAGTTGATGGAGAGTCTTATGGTCGAGGTTTAGTAGAAGAGTACCTTGGGGATCTTAAGTCACTTGAAGCACTATCTCAAGCTATTGTGGAGGGATCTGCGGCTGCTTCCAAAGTATTATTCTTAGTTAGACCTAACGGTACTACTAGAATAAAAACAATAGCTGATGCACCAAGCGGTGCAATAGTACAAGGTGATAAAAATGACGTATCTACATTGCAAGTTGATAAGTTTAATGACTTTAGAATTGCACAGGATATGTTAAGAGATATACAAGAAAGGTTAGCTGCGGCTTTCCTTCTTAATTCCTCTGTTCAAAGGAACGCTGAAAGAGTAACAGCAGAAGAAATACGCTTCATGGCACAAGAATTAGAAAGTGCTCTTGGTGGTGTGTACTCTGTTCTCTCTCAAGAGTTCCAATTACCACTGATCAATATTCTTCTTGGTAAAATGGTTAAGAAGAAGAAGATGCCTAAGTTTCCAAAAGAGTCAGTTAAACCACAGATTGTTACTGGTATGGAAGCGTTAGGTCGTGGTCAAGATCTAAACAAACTATCTCAATTCTTAGAGTATCTAGCTCCACTAGGGCCAGAAGTGTTATCACAGAAATTAAACATTGATGATTACATGGATAGACTAGGAGCATCTCTTGGTATTGACACAGGAGGTTTGATCAAGACTGATGAACAGATTCAACAGGAACAAGCAGAAGCCCAACAAGCACAGCAAGCACAAATGGAGCAAGCACAGCAAGCACAAATGCAAGCTGATGTTATTAAAGGAGCAACGCCAAATATGGTCAAAGGTATGAATGATCAGATGGCTAATAATCCTGAGATGGCTCAACAAATGCAAGAAGCTATGACACAACAAATGGGTAATGCATAATTAACACACAGTAAGAAGGAAACATAATGACAGAAGAAGTTCAAACATATGGAGGAGAAGGTACAAATCAAGTAGGATCACCAGAACATGTACATAACATGTTTGCTAAAATGGAGGAACCTATTCAACCTAGTGACCAATCAGAAGAACTGTACACTAGAAATGATGATAGACCTGAGTGGCTCCCTGAAAAATTCAGTTCTGCTGAAGAGTTAGCACAAGCATACAATAATTTAGAACGACAATTCCATTCAAGTTCAGAAGAAAGACAACAACAAGCAGAGCAAGAGAGATTCCAAAATGAGGAAGCTCCAGAAATAATGAACACCACACCCTCTCAAGTACACAAACTACTTGATGATAGGGGATTAGACTTTAGTGTGTTTCAAGATGAGTATAACGAGACAGGTACCTTATCTAAGGAAGCAATAAAAGCTCTTGATGAACAAGGAATATCCGAACAGATGGTTTCCACTTGGTTAGAAGGCCAAGAAGCTGTAGCTGAACAAGCTGTTGAACACCTATATAACGAGGTAGGTGGAGAGGAGAATTATAATCTGATGATGGAGTGGGCAGCAGACAACCTACAACCTTGGGAAGTTGAAGCTTACAATAAACAAATTGAAAACCTAGATGCAAACACTAACTTTGCTGTACTAGGTATGCAAGCTCGTTATCAAAATTCGGTGGGTATACCACCAAACCTACTGTCTGGTGATGTAGGAGAGGACATAGCTCCTCGCTTTGAATCACTAGCAGAACTTACTTCGGCAATGAGCGATCCGAAGTATGGACAAGATCCAGCTTACCGTGCACGTGTGGCACAGAAGTTGAGATTTTCAAGTGTGCTCTAACAAAGAAACAAAGGACAAAACCAAAAAGTAAGACCTAGCCCTATGCGTAGGATAACTTTGTACCGAACCTTGTGAGACCGAGATTTCCGAGTTATTAACCAATAACCCTTAATCTAAGGAAAAACAATATGGCACAAGACTATACCGCAATTCATAGGGCGGGTGTGGATAATGCAACAACTGGATCTACTGGTCAAGGTCGTGCATTATTCCTCAAGCTGTATGCAGGAGAAGTGCTTACAGCGTTCCAATCTAAGAATATCATGATGCCTTTGCATCGTGTGCGAACAATATCAAAAGGTAAGTCAGCCCAGTTTCCGATGACAGGTAAGTACCGTGATGCGGGTTACCATACACCGGGAAAGGAAATCGTACCGACTGCTGCCAAGCAGGGTGAGAGAATCGTTTCGATTGATGACCTGTTAGTTAATGCTCAGTTCATTCCGAACATTGACGAAGCAATGTCTCATTATGACATACGTTCTATATACACTCAAGAGGCAGGATTTGGTCTCGGTAAAGTTGCTGACCAAAATATCTTGAGACTCGCAATTAAAGGTGCTTTGTGTGAATCGTCTACTATGGCGGCTCTCACCACAGGTGCACCGATGATTCAAGAGTACTCAGCATTTGCAGATGAGGATTTCACCCAGAATGTTGTCATTGGGGCAACTGCTGGAGCAACCTCAGATATTGCTAAATCCAGAGAGCCTCAGTCTATTGCACAGGCAATCATGGATGCAAAACGTATCCTGCAAAATGCGGATGTACCCGGCGAACCTTTCGTTGTTTTAAACAATGATACATATTTCGATATGTTTAAGGTCTCAGGATCAAATCCACTTAATGACCTAGTTATCTTCAACCGTGATATAGGTGGAACTGGTAGCCCAATGACAGGTGCAGTCCCTCAAATCTTAGGGATGCCTGTGTATGTGACTAACCACCTTGGTTCATTTAGTGTTGGAACAACTACTTGGAACTCCTCTTTATGGACTATTGCGAGTAACGTAGGTCAACATAAAACTGGAACAACTTCGTGGGGTTCGGATCAGCCTTTAGCTGGTGAATCATATCGGACTACTCAGTATGACACAGGTAGTACTGATCACACTGCGTGGACTACAGAAGTAACTAATAACAACGCTACTGCTGGAACGAGGATTACAGCGAGAATATCCGCTGTTGCCCAACGTGTCATTGGATTAGTAATGACAATGGATGCAGTTGCTACATGTAAGTTAATGGATCTTTCCGTTGAGTCTGAGTACCAGATCAACAGACAAGGTACATTGATGGTATCTAAGTATGCAATGGGACACAACGTGTTGCGCCCTGCGTGTGCAGTTGCTTTGATCCAAGGACTATAAGATCAAGGTAATTCTTTTTGGGAGTACTCTTTAATTAGGGTACTCCCTTTTTTTTACTACATTAGAAAGGTAACATGAGTCTAAATAGAATGACTGAATTAGAGGCAGTCAATACCATGTTGGTAACGATTGGAGAACAGCCAGTTTCTAGTTTAGATAACTTAGCAGGACTTCAAGATGCCAGTATTGCTAAACAGATACTCTCTAACATCTCACGTGCAGTACAATCTAAGGGATGGGTATTCAATTTAGATCTTCAAGTTACATACACACCAGATACAAATGGGGAAATAGTTTTAGGATCAAATGTTTTACGAATTGATACAACATCTAAAGTTAGAAGCTCAACCAAAGACATAGTTGAACGAGGTGGTAAACTGTATGATAGAGAGAACAATACAAGTGTATTCACTGATAGCATAAAGGTAGATAGAGTAATTGTTTTAAACTTTGATGATCTACCAGAGGCCGCACGGAGGTACATAGCAGCTAGATCTGCCCGTGTATTTCATGATAGGGTAGTGGGATCAGGTGAGTTACATAGGTTCTTTCAGGAAGATGAAGGACAGGCGTGGTCTGAATTACTGGAGTATGAAGCAGAGGTAGGAGACTACACCATCTTTGATGACTATGATGTGTACAGAGTAATAGAGAGAGACATAGGTAAGTTAAGACAAACTACTACTACAACAACATAAAATGGCATTAATATCAGGAACAATTCCAAGTCTAATAAATGGTGTCTCACAACAACCAGCAACACTTAGGTTGGATACACAAGGTGAGGTACAAGAGAATGGATTGTCTCACATTGCAAGAGGGTTAGAGAAGAGACCATGTACTGAGCATGTGAAGACTATTGCTGGTGTAACATCAAACAATAGTAACGATGTGTTTATCCACACCATTAGGAGAAGTGAGGATGAGGCATACGCTTTAATTGTGAAAGGAACTGACAAAACTCCAGAGCCTTCAATTAAGTTAATTGATTTAACAGGTTATGCAACTGGTACTGCTGGTAATGAGGTGTACGTTATGAAGGACTCAACTATTGGTGATGCAACAAGTGGCACAGGTATAACTACATCTGATGTACTTAGCTCTACTGTTAATACAGATGTGAGAAACTACTTAGGTAACTTTGATGACACCACTAATCCTTTTGAACCTAGTAAACTCTCTGCCACCACTATCGCTGACTTCACCTTCCTACTGAATAAAAGTGTAGTAGTACAACAATCAACTGCTGATGCAGATGATAGAGACTATGAAGCACTAATCTACTTTAAGATAGGAGACTTTGGTGCGGATTATAAGGTGGAGATTAAGGAATATGATGTTGATAGTAATGGGGAAATGAACCCAGACTCAATAAGGTCAACCAAAACAGCGACCTTTAAAACTCCAGATAATAAAACAAAGAGTAGATCTGGGAGTGGTACTACAGGGAACACTGAGTCAATAAATAATCAAGCGGCTGTTATAGTTAGTAATATAGCATGGAACTTATATGATGGGATGACGAGTGTAAAAACTCATCCAGTTGAAATAAAGCAAGCAGCCACAGCAGGAAGTAGTGGCAGCCAAGGAGTACCAGTAGGTGAAGCATATGTACATCAGGTAAGTGTAAGTGAAGGAAGTGGAAATAGTCTTAGTGTGATACCATACACAGGTACAACAGGAGTTATTGATGATGGTACATTTACTGGTACTAAATTAAATAACTTAGGTGGAACTTACACGACTACATACAATGAAGGGGAGAGTATAATGCACATTAGTAATAGCCAATACCCTTTTACAGTAGAGGTTACAGATGGTAAGGGTGATGCTTATATGAGAGCAGTTAATGGTAGTGATGAAGTTGCACAGTTTGGGTACCTACCCGGATCTGGACTACCATCTCCTGAAGCGGACAACTTTGTTGCAAAAATATCTGGAGATAAATCCACAGGACAAGATGACTATTATGTTAAGTGGGAAGGTAACGTATGGAAAGAAACAATTAGACCTGTGTATCCCGGTGGATCTACTACCCATGCTCATGAAATAGTTAAGAAGAATGCGAGGATTAATTTTAATGCTGCAACAATGCCAGTTAATCTCTATAAAGCGTTTGGTAGAGTAAATAGTGTTAATAATCAAATATACTTCATTCTTTCAACAGTGGATTGGGAATCCCGCACTGTTGGAGATTTAAACACAAACCCATTTCCTTCGTTTGCAAACTATGAATTGGGCGGGGATTCATCTACTGCACCTGTGGATTCAGATGATGCAACCTACACAATCAATGATATATTCTTCCACAGGAATCGGTTAGGGTTTGTGTCTGATGAGAATGTTATACTATCTCAAGCTGGAGAGTACTTTAATTTCTGGCACTCCACCGTACTTTCCGTTTTAGATACAGCAGTTATTGACGTAGCAGTTAGTAATAACGAAGTTGCTATACTTAAATCTGCTATCCCCTTTCAGGAAAGCCTTGTATTGTTCTCAGATCTCCAGCAGTTCAAACTAACTTCAGACTCCTTCCTTACCCCTACCTCAGTAGTTGTTGACGTTGCAACGAACTTTGAGACCTCTACGGACACAAAGCCTGTTCCAGCAGGTAAAACGATATTCTTCCCATTCCAACGTGGGGCATACTCAGGTATCCGAGAGTACTTCATTGATGTAGCATCTGAGACTAATGATGCAAACGAAGTGACTGCTCATGTACCAGAATACATAGAAGGCACAGTTAAGAAGATGGCAGTGTCCTCTAACGAAGAGGTACTACTGATATTATCCGACACTGACCGAAGGGAACTAATAGTTTATAAGTATTACTACAATGATAAGGAGAAGCTACAGTCTGCATGGTCTAAGTGGAAATTTGATGCAGAAATAATTGATGTGGAGTTCATTGGTTCAGTTGCCTTTATTCTATTTAGACGAGGGGATGGGACTAACGATCCAGTTTACCTAGAGAAGTTAAACCTATCCGTAGACAGTGCTACTACTGTACTTGACGATAAGATAGGAGTTAGATTAGACAGAAGAGTTAAACTATCTACTGGAGGTGTTACTACATTACCGTACTCAGACGCAGATTATGATAAACTAACAACCTCTACAGTACAGGTTAGTGGTAGTGGTCAGTTTGGATCTAATTTAAAAATTAAAAACCTGAATACAACAGGTAACTTTTCTCCAAGAATAGGACAAACATTCTCAGCTTCAGGAGTGAGTGGTACTAAGTACAAGGTGATTGGTACTGAAGCACTTGCTAGTGATAACACTTGTACCATAAAGATAACCCCCTCAATAGCTGAGTCAACTAAGTGGAGTGACAGTAAGGTTCTCACCTTTGACGAAAGAGAAGTAGAATACATAGTTGAAACAGGAGAGAAGATAACATCAAGTCAATTAGTAGGTGTGTTAGCTAATGGAACTCAACTATCTAACTCAAGAGGTAATAGCACTCCTGTGGTATACGCAGGTGTACCATATGACTTCAGATACCAGTTCTCACAACAGTTTGTTAAAAGTAATGATAACTCAATTAACTCAGGTAGATTACAACTGAGAAACTTTGAGATCTCTTACGATAAAACTGGAGCATTCACAGTAGAAGTTTCACCTAGACCATTTGATGCCCTCTACAGAGATGTCAACATACGTGAGTTCACAGGAGTTATTGTAGGTACATCCCTACTAGGACAAAAACAATTGGAAACAGGAGTATTCAGAGTACCTGTGTATTGTAACTCAAAAGATGTTAGGATAACAGTTAATAGTACATCTTGGTACCCTCTCGCTTTACAATCTGCCGATTGGGAAGCACTTCAAGTACTTAGGAATCAAAGAGTTTAATGGGATATAAGGTAAGAAAAACTACTAGGAATGATTGTCTAGTTCTCTCTAAGAAGATGAGACAGATAGATAGGAATGAAATATGGAGTTCACATAGAGCTACTCCCATTGAAGCTCTTGAACAAGGACTAAATGAATCAAGGGACTTTTGTTATACATTATTACTTAATGAAGAAGTAGTTGGTATCTTTGGAGTAAATAGAGTGGATAATAAATCTGGAGTAGTGTGGTTAATGGGGTCTAATAATATGACTTCAAACAAAAGTGGGTTCTACAAAGTATCAAAAGAGTATCTTAGGTTATTCAGGAAAGAATTTGATATGTTATTCAATTATGTAGATAATAGGAATAGACAAACAAGTAAGTGGCTTGAGAAACTAGGGTTCTCATTTATAAAACAGGAGCCTGAATTTGGGGAAGATGGTATCCCATTTAATTTATTTATGATAGGGAGGTAAGAATGTGTCATCCAGCAGCTTTTATGATAGCATCAGTAATACAACAACAACAAGCTCAACAAGCACAGGACGCACAAGTTAGTGCTGCGAATGCGGCAGCCCAAAAGAATGCGGAGTTACAGACTGAAGCATATCAAAATGATATGGCATCAGCTTATGCAGAAGAAATAAACATAGAGAAAGAAGGATACAAGAGTGCTGAGGACGCTGCTAGTGCAAAGTTAGATATGCTTGTGATGGCAAGAGAAGATCAGGCACGTTTACAAGCACAGAACTTTGAAACAATAGGTGGAGGACAAACTTCTGATGCTATAATGGGAAATCTCAGGAGACATATTTCTAACAACGTGAGAGATCTAGAGGATAACTTCCAAAGAGGAGTAGTCTCAAGGAGACAAGAAAGAGGCGGGATTACCAGAGATAGAATTAGTAGACGATTGCAGTACAAGAGTGCACTTCACAGTATGCCCACACAAGCCTATGCTTCCGCAAATGAGAGAGGTTTAAAAACGGTTGGTGCTGCTTTCCAAGGTTACTCTGGTTACAAGAGTTATACTAAAGTAACAGAGGCATCTTAGGAGAAACATGGCTTCAAAAGCAGAACTACTAGCTTCAGCTAGAAAAAAAGGATCAAAGCAGAAGATCTTTCGCAGAGGTAGAGGGACTAACACAAGTGTACGACAACCTGTTGCAAATAGAAATGCTGGAAGAGATGCACAAGCTGTATCTGACTTTTTGGGTACTATGTTAAAGTTTGGGCCGGGGGTTTTAGACGCTCACAACAGAGATACAAATGAGGAGAACAAGAAGTTAGTCGTAAAGGGTGAAGCAACCTACAAAAATGCTACCCCAGATCAGAGAAGACAATTTAGGGACAATGTTAGAAATGGAGTAATATCGGGAGGAGAAAGTCCATATTTTAGAGAAGGTTTAAAAAGATCACAAGCTGATGAAATGTCGTTAGAATACGGAAATGCAGTTATGCTTGCTTGGGAAAGTAGTGAAGCAAAGAATAGTGCAGACCCAGAAGCTTTTAATAACTTCTTAGATGAGTTCCAAAATAAAGCAGAAGGGCCACCGGGACAGAATCGTTCATGGCAAGAACGTATAGGTGATCTAGGCGATCATGTTGCTAATGAAGAGTTTTGGCCTAAAGCAGATGCAGTTAAAAGACAACTATCACAGATGCATTCAACGCATCAGAGAACTGAGTACACTAAGAAAGCACAAGCTAAAAAAGATTCATCCGAACGAGCTAAACTTAATGATGGATCTCTTGAAAATGCACTAGTCGATCCTCTTGCGGAACAACTACTAAATGAATATGTACAAGATGAACACCTAAGTACACATATAAATGTATTAAAAGAATCAAGAAACAGACTAACAAAAAAGAGACACGGAGGTAGTTTAAAATCTCAATTTATATCGAATGCCTATAGTAAAGGTATGAATAAGAAGGATGCATTAGTAGCGTGGAATACAAAGAAGCATAGTTTAGGTGTAGAAGTCAATAACCTTTCTCTAGAAAATATCGGACAAGCCTCTCAGAGTGTCTTCACAACTGCGGCTCTTGCGAAAGAAGAAAAAGAAACACAAAAAGAACTAAGATACCCAACACACGGTGAAGCATATGAAGGTGCAGGATATCCCTCAAAAGCATCCGCATCTAGAAAAAAACCTACGGTACAAACTGAGTGGTACAGTCGTCATCGGTCAGCAACTACTACTACTGATGCACCTATCCTTAGTTTAGTGAATGCGGCTGATGAATTTGATTTAAACTTATCATCCATCGTTGATGTTGAAGAATTAGAAAATATTGATCCTACTGGAGTAGTAGAAACAACTGGAGTAGCAGCAGTAAACCAAAAACCCACAGATAATATAGAAGCTTCAGAATCTTCACCTAGTCTTAATGAACCTCTTACCACAGCAATACCATTAACACAGGAAGCTGTAGATGAAGAGATAGCCGAAGCTAAAGAGGAACCTATTGAAACTGAAGTTAAACCTCAAGTTAAGAAGAAACCTGTAGTACAACCTATAGTAAGTGCTGAAACAGCAATAGTAGATGCTGTTAAAGAATTTGAAGGGGTTTCACCAGATAGAACCCATTATGGTCTTGTTGCTTATGGAACCCAAGATGAAGCAGAGTTAATGGTGGAGAAAATTAGAGAGAGAATCGTTGGGGAGGACACTGGTGTTTGGGAACTTGCGGCTACTAAAGTAGGTAATGTATATCAAATCCAAACTCAAAATAATGTTAATGTGACAGAAGACCAGAAGACAGCCTTCTTTAATAAACTAGCCTCTGAGTACCCCGGAGAAATGGGTAATCTTAAAGCAGGTATTAAAGATAAAGATTATGTACAAATAATACCACCTAAGAAACGTAATAAGAAAGGGAAATAAGTGGAACCAACTAGATTACCAGTAGAAAGAATTCAGTCACGACCTACTAAATTAAAAAACGAAGAGCGTAATTCCTTAGCCCAAGTACTCAATAATAAACGGATAGCTGGTAATATTGTAACAAACTTTCTTGATGATATAAATACTAGTAACGAGGAGTCTATTGATGAAGGACACGCACCTTCATGGGTACTTGAGAAATCCGCTAAAAACATCGCTGACAAAGCATTGTCAAGTGGTAATAAGAATTGGCTAGACATGATTGGCAAAGTGGAAACATATGGGGGAGGTAATTATGCACAAACACAAAAAGGACGAAAGATAATCCGTGACACAATATCCTTAATAGATAGTGCAGCAAATGCAAGGGAAACTAAAGAATACCAAAAGAGAACAAGAAATAGAACACAATTGAAAGAAGAGTTTACAATTGGTTTTAATCAAGTCTTAGGTCTCCCAGAAGGGGAGCAGAAAGAATCACTAATTCAAAAAGCAAAGGCAGACGCTTTTAATAGAGGGTTTAGTGATGTGTACCAGACTATCTACAATAACTACGATTTAATTAATAAGAGAGAAGGGTTACCTGTAATACTAGATGATAAGGAGATGATACCTAAAGCTCTTGAGTGGATAAATCAGTCAGGAAACTTTGGAACTCCTGAGACAATGACTGCTGGATTTACAACCTTCTTAGCTGAGAGAAACGTAAGAGTAGGTGAGAACCAGCAAAGTAAAATAGATAAACTATTCAAAGCATACACTCCACTAGAAGGTATTAATGAGTACAACGAGTTAGATAAGTCAATAGATAAGTTTGGAGAAGATATTATTAAAGAGTTAGGTGTTAATGCTCAGTGGGAACCAGCAGAAGTGAGACCAGTAATAGCAAATCAAAAACTGGTTTTAATAAGGGAGTTCCGTAAAATATTTAATCAACACAGACAAGATATAAAAGATGATCCAGATAATAAACAACAACAATTTATACCTTATGGTGCGTGGAGTGCAGATCAGAAACAGGATCTTTATGAGAAACTAAACAAAGCAAAAAAAGATTTCTTTATTACTGCACAAACAGCAATTAAAACTGTTTGGGATGAAAATAAACCAGATGCAAAGGATGCTGGAACTAATGATGCATGGAATAAGAAGTATGAAACCCTTGGTAATTATGTGTGGAGACAGAGAGTAGGAGGAGAAGGGTCATTAAGTAAAAAAGAAGAGAAGTTGTTGAGCAATCTGAAGGTAGAGATGGAGGCTAGGTGGCCTCAGAAGTGGGAGGAATATGAGGAGGCTATAAGAAAAAGGGGGGAAACACATAGGGAACCAATTAGTTTTGCGGAAGGTGCAGACACTGACCACACTACTGCAATAAGAGATATACTTTCAGATAACTCTTTTGAAGATCCACTATACATCCAAAGTCAGGTTACTAAGTACCTAAATACACAAGATTTAGAACTAGATGAGGATGCTAAAGCAGAGATAGAAGAGTTTAAGAAGGGCGTAGTCTCATTAGATGATATACCAACTACTAAGGAATCCCTCGGTATGTTTGATAAGCTCATTGCAAATATATTTCCGGGGTACCAAGCAGGGTTACTCAGCTTGTCCGCTATGGATATGGTGAAGAAGACACCTAATATTCCATTTGATGCCCTCTTTATAATAAGAGATAATGTGAACCTAATTAAAGCATCTATTAAGGATAAACTTAAAAAGAAGGTTTCAGAATATAAAGCACCCTATGGTTTATGGTCTAACAAACAAAAGGAAGACTTTAAAACAGAAACAGATAGAGAAGTGGAACGTGCGTTTATAGGTCAGGATTCAGAACTTATTAAGAACCTGAAAGATCAGTCGCCTGATACTAATGAAGTAAAAGAAACAGACAAACAAAAAGCAGAGAAACTAAGTGGACGTATTAAAGGAGCCTTTCCACAGTATGAAAAGAAAAATATAACTACAGAAAGTGAAGGTAAGGCTATTAGAGACCTGATTAAAGGTACAGCGGATTTAAGTAAGATGAAAGAGATATATCGGAAACTTCGCCCAGAACAACCGTTTCCTACAGATGAAGACGGTAAACTCAGTTTAAATATAATGAGGAATGATGCCTTATCAATACTCGTTAAATATTACAGACTAATAGGACAATAATTATGGCTGAAGAACTAGTTAAAGAAAATGTTGAGGAGAAGACAGGTAGTTGGTTAGACAAATTAGAAGAGGAATTAACATGGGCACAACCTCCAAAGGAAACTAAATACGAACAGTTAGATAGACCTGCAAATAGTCCTGAGAGGGATTACGAAGCTCCTCGTAACTTAGTTAGTGGTGGAGAAGAAGACTACGGAGGGATTATAGTTGAACCTTCTTTAGAAAAAGTTCTTAAGAAAAAAGGGGGAGAGGTTGCTGAATGGGGAAGACAAGGGATGAAGGGTTTATTTGAAGGAGAAACTGAAACAGGTGATCTACTCAAGGATAAGCCTAGTTACATGACAGACTCACTTGTAAGAGGTTTTGGAGGGGGTTTTGTTGGTGGTATAAAGAACATGGGCGAGTTCTTTGGTTTAAAAACTATATATGAAGAAGGAAGTAAAGCTCTTGATTATGTAGGACTAGATCATAATGTAGTCTTTAACTTACCGGGTATAAAGGGTTATGATCCAGATAAACCTATGGTGTTCGTATCATCCGATGGGTACCTAGAAAATAAGATTGAAAAAGGGGAGGCATTCCACTTACCTGAGTACCCCGAACCTGAATATGGGATTAATAAGATATTAAAACCAATTTCTAGGTACTTAAGTGGAGTACTTGCGACAAGAGCGTTGATACCAACAGGCACACTAACTCACCCAACAATGGGTTACAATTTTAAATATGACCCTTCAGGAATAGCTAGAGATGTGGCGGGTACTATACTTACATTTAAACCACATGAACCAAGGTTATCAGACGCATTACAAGAGTATGTTGAGGATACTCCAGTACCACTACTTGAACCAGTTATTAACTATTTGAAGTCTGATCCTAATGACTCTGATGCAGAAGGTTATTTAAAAATAGCTATAGAAGGTACTGCTATTGGTAAACTAGGTGAGGGAATGGTTGAACTTACAATGAAGACCTACAGAGTAGCAAGAAAATGGTACCACGCAAAAGACGCAGGTCTAACCGATAAGCAGTTAGAACAGATCTCAAACATAGGAGCAGCCGATATTAAAGAGTACATGGATGGTGTACCAAAAACAAAAGAAAATATGGAAGCTTTAGAGAAGTTCCAAAAACTCAGGAAGAAACTTGAAAGGACTGAATCAAAAAAGACTCCTAAAGGTACTACTAAGAAGACAACAAAACCTCTTAAGGAGGGTATGACCCCCCAAGAAGAATTAGTACTAAAAGCTGTTGCTCTAGGTGATACTGATGTTGAGACTATGATTACAGCTATATTGACAGGGAAGTTAGATAAGAGTAAAAGGGTGTTAAACATTGGGGCTTCACAGGAGGTAGGATGGGAGCAAGTAATTGGAGCTATTGCTTCTGTATATAAAAAGAGAAACGTATTTAAGAGGACATTCCACACAGTTAGGAGTGGAAAAAATAAAGGGAAGAAGAAGGCGACAACAGGTTTAATTGAGAAGGAAAGTCAAAATATTACCCAATCAAAGGGTGAGGATATTTATGATGAGATGACTGAGTTTGAGGTAGCAGCTACTATACGTGGTGAATCCGTTAATAAACTTAAGAACGCTATGCTTAAAAAGTATGGTGATGTAAAAGATGCTGGTGCACATATGTTTGCATACAGAGTCGTGTTACGTGATCTCTCTCTTGATTTAGCTAACAGTATTGATGGTAACTTAGATAGACTACATGATCCACAGGTACTACTTGCATTACAAAATGACTTCCAACAAATATCTGATCTCTACTTTTACTACGGACATATTAGAGGTGAACTTGGTAGGGCCGTAACAAGTTTTAAAATAGAAGTTCCTGCTAAGTGGCTAGATAGTACTGGTGCAATGAGAAAGAATCTTAGTAAAGAAGAAGCAGGATTAAGAGATGCATTTATCTCTGCACAGATGAGTAAGAACAACTGGAACCCTGAGATGGTCAAGATGATTGGCACTATGATGAGAGAGGCGGATGATCCACTAAAGGCTATCGCATTAATTGATAAAGGTGTAAAGGCAGTAAAAGGTCAGGGTTTTGCTGGTCTAATGGAAATATATAGAAATGTTATTCTAGGTTCAACAACAGTATTTGAAACCGCAATGGTGTCAGGGATAGTAGAAACCTTCTACCCTATGGCGAGAGATACGATTGGTAGTGTCTTAGTTGGTGGTACACGTAAGTTGATGGGGAAACCTGCACAAATGGAGACATTACTTGAATCAGCATACCGTTCCAGAGGTATTATGCTTCATTATCCTAGAGCAGCAAAACAAGCTCTATGGTCTCTACTGCATGAGAAGAACGTATTAGATCCATTAAGATCTATAGTAGATGAGACAAATAAACAATTAACACCTCAATTTGCTATTGCTGCAAATCCAAATACTTCTGGGCCGTTAGCTGCGACACTTAACTTAACGGGTCAAGCAATCAGACTTACTACTAGAGGTATAGGTTCAATAGATGAATTTCTAAAACAAATTAATTATGGTGCGTATGCTTATGGTAAAGTAATGATGAGGATGCCTGATGCAGTTAAAGCGGCAACTAAAGCTGAACGTAGAGTATGGGTTAAAAAGGAGTTAGCGGGGTATTATGACTCACTAGGAAGAGCAACAAATGAAGAAGGTTTAAGTTACGCACGGAAGATTGTATTCCAAGAGGACTTAGTTCCCGGTAGTTTAAGTGGGGATCTTGCAGCATTTGTTAAGAACCACCCACCTGCTGAATTGTATGTTCCTATCATGAGAACTCCTGCAAATATGATTAATAGACTCACAGAAAGAACAGTCGGTATGTCTGCAATGAGATCCGAGGTACGGAGAAAATGGGCAGGTACACCGGAAGAACAAGCAGAAGTACTAGGAGATATTGTAATATCCACTACATTACTCGGAGCGACAGCCTCACTAATAACTTCAGGACAATGTACTGGAGCAGGGCCAAGCGATCCTAAGTTACGTGAGTTATGGATAGCGGCAAAATATAAACCCTACTCATGTAAAGTTGGAGATAGTTGGGTTCCGTATGATAGAGCAGCCCCATTTACAGGGCCACTTATGATGGTCGCTAATGTATATGAAAACTCGTGGAAGTATAATAATGATAAAGATAATATCGCTAACCTTATGTTACTAGGTATAATGAGGTCACTTGGGGATATGCACTTTATTAGTAATTTCTATAACTTCTTTAAAGCAGTAGAAGAAGCAGGAAGAACAGGGGAAATTGCTAATTCATTAATTGCAAAACCTATTCTTAAGAATGCAAGGCTACCTAAAATAATTGGACAAGGGTTCCACGCATACCAAGGTCATGATGACTATAAGGAAATTGAGAATATACATGAGCAGTGGGATGTTGATATAGCTAATATAACTGGAAACTGGGAGAGTCTAGGTGGGGAAAAATGGAACTGGATTACTGGAGAGAAGATAGATAGAGATGCCTCATATTGGTCAGGATATGCGTGGACTGATTACGAGGAACATGATCCTGTTATACAAGAGTTAATAAGGATGGGATTCCACATCACTGCACCACAACGATGGAGAAGTGAATTAGGTATGCAACTATCACCCGAACAATTTGCTGACTATAAGTACTTCATAGGTAGTCAACCACACTTCAGACATCCCCAGACAGGTAAAAGAATGAAGATGATTGAGACACTTCGTATATTAATGGGATCAAGTAAGTACGCTTATGATGCAAATAGGGTGTACCCAGATAACCCCGGAACAAAGAACTGGAGAGTTAAAAAAGCTTCTAAAATAATTAGAGTACATAAAGATAACGCATGGAACATGTTATTACAAAAGTATCCAAATCTTAAAGCTAAAGTGGAAAAAAGGCGTAGAGGTCTACTAGATTACCAACTACAAAGGGGGGAAGGGGAACTTAAAAAGTTTGTAGATTTAGAATCAGAAGGATATGGTAATGCTTTTGATGAGATGCAACATAATATAGACTTAGGTGGACAGTAATAAGTGGACATTTACGGATTAAACTTAATAAAATAGGATTGATATGGGATTAGAGACCTCTTTAACTAGTAAGACTTGGAACCCTTTTGATGGTAGTACATATGCAGATACAGATAAAATAGAGTTTGACTATAGTACTCTTGGGTTCACACCTTCTTCTGGTGATTCTTACAAGTCAACAAGTGGGGATATATTTAAAGTGTATGTTGGTGGTGTAAGAATATATAGAACAAACGATTCATCTTATGCGAGTGGAACAGGGTTTCTTGAGGATGGTGATACTGCTACAGGATTGAATGGTGTATCAGCAACATGGAGTGACACAAGTAATACTGTGTGGGAAATTGATACCGCTAACCAGTTAATAAAAGTTGATACAGGAAATATACTAGCAACAAATCTTTACAAAAATAGTGGTTTATATCCCTCTGGATCAGGAAACTCTAATATAACATTCACCGACTCCACCATCATCGAAGTCCGAAGATCCACACAGAACGAAAGTTCACCTTCAGTTGACTTTTCTAATGCTTCTATTCTAACAGAACAAGACTTAGATAACTCAAGTCTTAATGTGTTCCACATGGCTCAACAAGCTGTTGTAGCTGCTGAAAAGGCTTTACCATTTAATAGTGGTACAGGTGTGTACGAAGCATACCAACCGGGAACTACTACTAAGAAAAGGATTACACAGGTTGCCGATGGTGTAAATGCTAATGATGCTACAAATGTAGGACAGTTTAATACTCATGATCAACAAATAGAAGATTGGAAAGACGATACTGAGGACTACAAATTAGAAGCAGCAGATTGGGCACAGAAAGCAGATGGACAAGTACAAGTATATACTGATACTAGTGCAGGAGGAGGTAATTTAGGTCACTCGGCAAAAGCTCATGCTTCTGTCGTAGGGACTCATGCTCCGTCAACAGGATCAGCGAAGGAATGGGCTTCTGAAGTAGGAACTAATGCACCTACAGAAGGTTCTGCAAAAGAATGGGCACAAACAACTGGTGTAGTAATAGATTCTTCTGAGTACTCTGCTAAAGAGTATGCACAAGGTTCAGTATTAGCAGCAGGTGGATCATCTAAAAACTGGTCACAACTAGCAACAACTCCTACGACCACAGCTACAGACGCTTCTGCAAAGGAATGGGCTATTGGAACATCTACTCATAAGAACGATGGTTCTGCTAAATCATGGGCGCAAGATGCAGATGCAGTAGACGGTGCAGGAGCTAATGATCGTTCTGCTAAGGCTTGGTCACAAGGTGCATCCATGACAGGAGCAACTTTAGGAGGTTCTTCTAAAGATTGGGCAAATACTTTAGTAACTCAAATTGATGGTACTAACTATTCTGCAAAAGAAAATGCAACAGGAGTTACAACCGCAGATGGTTCAGCAAAACAATGGGCATTAGGTGGTGGAGGATCGTTCACAGAAGCTACTGCGG
>ERZ1046148.287-NODE-287-length-32195-cov-7.577722_pt1 | contig 32195 bp, 28 predicted proteins | sample MGYA00383090_ERZ1046148 | MGnify/ENA primary metagenome ERZ1046148 (study PRJEB29581, sample SAMEA5548360) | metagenome | biome: marine; feature: coastal; material: water | depth 25 m | study: Short-term variability in the microbial, nano- and picoplankton... | reverse complement strand
ATTGTGACTATGGTTCTACTCCTACTACCACAACATCTACTACTACGACAACTACTACTACTATTCCTCCTCCACCACCTACTACAACTACTACACTTCCACCTGTAATCACAGTTATTATGGATGATGGAACTGAAGCTGAGTATGAGGAATACGAAGTTGAAGATGGTACAGTTGAAAGAGATAACGAAAGAACATCTAACTTAGAAGATTATGGTTGTGAATTAACTGATGCCCAGATAGAGAGAGGAGACTGCAATGTTGAGATATATGAAGATAAGATATACGAAGAAGAAATCTATGAAGAAGGAGAGGAGCTTCTTGATGACAGCATTATCATACTTGAAATTTCAGATGATGATGAACTTGAAGAACTCGAAGTCATTGAGCTTACTGAGGAAGAGATACTTATTCTTGAAGAGGAGATGGAGGCTGCTGCTAAGGAGCTTGAACTCCTGGAAGAAGAACTTGAGTTCATTGAAGATTTATCTGAAGAAGAACTAGAAGAATATGTAGAAGTAATCCTTGAGATTGAAGAATACATTGAAGAGATTGAAGAGTTTGAAATTGAAATCATTGAAGTAGAAGAAGAGATAGACTTAATAGATGTATTAATAGCTAATGATATATTCCCACCAGATCCAGAAGATGTACTAAAGGATCTGGAATCTGTACAAGATCAGCTAAAGGAAGATGAAGAAGTTATAATTGTTGAGGAAATTATTGAAGAAATAATAGAGGAAGAAGATGAAGTCTTTGAAATATTTGACATCTTTGAAGAACCAGATGATGAAGAAGTACTTACTGAAGAGATGGTTGAGGAAGAAGTTGCAGAGCTAGAAGAAGTTATAGAAGATATTATTGTTATTGATATACCTGAAGCTACTGAAGAAGAGATAGAAGAGTTTACTGAAGAGGAGTTAGTTGAGTATGAAGAAGCTAAAGAAGAAGCAATACAAGAGTTTGTTGAAGAGCTTACCGAAGAAGAAGTTGTTGAAGTCTTAGAAGAAGTCAATGACATTGGTGTACAGAATCTATCTGAAGCCACAGAAGAAGTACAGGAGATAGTCCAGGCTGTAGTTGAAGAAGCTATTGAAGAGATAGAAGAACTCACTGAAGAACAGGTAGAAGTTGTTGCTGAAGTACTACAAGTAGAACCAGAAGATGTCCAGATTATTGCTGAAGCTGTTAAGGATGATGAGATAGTAGCTGAAGCTGTAGAAGAATATGTTGAGAGAGCTGTAGAAAATAAGGATGTAGAGAACTATACACTTGCTGATGTTGTTACAGAGGTACAGTATGAGCAGTTCTTAGAGAATCCAATAGAAACTTTTGTGGACTTTGATAACTTAGATGAAATAACTTTTGAAAATATAGGAGACGATATGACCTCAGATCAGCGTGAAAAAGCGCAGGAAGTTGTAGTCCCAGTTATTCTGACTAGAATAGTTTCTATGGCAGCATTCATAATGAGAAGATCATAATGTTTAAAAAGATATGGTCTTGGTTTGTAGAAATAATTAAAGAAACTTTAAACCTTAGTTGGACTTTGGTTGGTTTAGTTATTGCTACATTAACTCTCACAGGTTCGGCCCAACAGATCACTGGTCTTGCGACTTTAGTTACTTTAGGTGTTTGGCTTTTAACCATAAGGTTTAGAAAATGAGCTGTGAATGTGGATATATATGTTGCAGTTGCTCACTGCACTGTAAAACAAACAAGGAGAAAAAATGAAACTACAAGTAGTAAGAACACAATTCGGAATAGATGCAACTAATGGTTTGTTATTTATTGATGGTGTGTTTGAGTGTTATACATTAGAGGACCAGTATCAAGCTGGACCTAAAATTTATGGAGAAACCTGCATACCTGAAGGTACATATGATATAAAGTTTAGAAAGACAGGAGGATTCCACGCTAGGTATTCAGAGAGATATAAGAATGCACATTATGGTATGTTACATTTACAAGATGTACCGAATTTCAAATTTGTGCTTATACATAGTTTGAATAATGATGACCAGACCATGGGTTGTTTAGGTGTGGGAAATACTCAACAAGATTTAGATGTAAATAAAGATGGGCTAATTACACAATCTCGTGATGCGTATAAAAGAATGTATTCTAAAGTGGCATCAGTTTTACTACAAGGTAAGGAAGTTACCATAGAATACAGCAAAATTAATTTAGATGGTGAATTATCTAACAAATCCACAGACGATGTAATAGGAATACCTCAAGTTATGAAACAACTTGAATCTATTAACGAGAAAGTTTCCAAAATTCAGTTTAAACTGAGTGGGAAAGTAATTAAGTAAGGAGACATATGTCAGAAGAACTTAAAGATATGTTAGAGAGAACTGGTTGGACCTTCATTGAAGCGTTCATCGGTGCTTTAACAGTAGCTCCTCTAGTTGGTGTAGATGCTGGAGTACTCCAGTTGGCTGCATTAGCTGGCGGTGGTGCAGCTTTGGCTGTAATTAAAACTTACGCTAAGAAACAAATAACTAAGTAGGTATTATGCCAAAGTATGGAACTAAAAAGTTAAAGAAAAAAGCTAAAGTCGGAAAATACGGCAAGAAGTAATAAAAAACCCTTGAGCTCTTGCGAGTCCAAGGGTTTTTTTACATAACTATGAGAGTTATGTATAACTTTATTATAGTTTAGAAAACACTATCTTCAGGTTTCTCAACTGTATTCTTTAATGGAAATGTCTTAACAATATTGAAGTAATCACTACCTTCTTCTTTGTCAATCTCAATACCAATAGGCTTACCTATATAATCATTTGGATCAAAAGTAACTTCACCTACTTTTATATCAATTTGAAGTGACTTCATAACTTCAATTAACTTCCATTTGGAGTTCTTGGTAAACATAGTCCACATCTTGAACGAAGTTCCCATAGCTTCTATCTCCCATACCCAACCTTCATTACCAGCTTCGCTGAGGTGGTCTTTCACAGAGGTAACTTTACCTTCGTAATCTCCTGCCTCAAGTTCAAAACTACCTGAACCTTGGATATCATCTTCACTTATACTTATTTTCTTTGAATCAACCATTATTTTTCCTCCAGTTGCTCGTAGAGAAAGTAATCCTCTTGTGCCCATAAATGTAAACCTAAACTCACTCTCATAGCGCAACGTTTATGTGCATCAGAAATAGCAAGTTTTAATCTCTCGCCATTATGCATTCTTTCTCCTGTTTTTTTATTTGTTAATTTATATGGTTTGTCAACAGAACCGCCTTCTTGAATAGTGACTATCTCACCATCAATCTTGAATTTCATTTCAAGAACGACTCCGACTAGACATTTACCATATTCCTTATGTTCATCATAGATTTCTCGTACGACAGTTTGGTCATAAGGTCCCAAATGCAGCAATAATCTTTGTGTTACTGCAGTATGCTCAACATAGTCCCCAAACTTTCCAGGAGCTGGGTCTTTAACCAGTCCACCAAAAGGTTGAGACAAAGCTTTAAGATCTTTCAAATCTCTCACCATCTTCCATCTCTTGAGCCCATTTAGGTGCAGAAGCTGAATTACAATTAATTATTAATAATCTCTTGTTCTCTTCTTCCACTCTACCTAAAAAAGTATCTCTTATAACTTGAGGTTTTCCACCTCTTAATTCAGTTATTGCATCTAATGCTCTTAATTTTGGAACGAAAGTTCCTCCAACAACAGCGCAGATTAACTCGATTTTGTCATCTCCTATATCTCCTAACAACCACTTAAAGAAATTTTGTCGACTAAACACTTCATACTTGTAAGGTTTAGTTGTGTGGAAAACAGTATCATTTAATTTAAAAGTACCTTTTTCCATTACATCTTTCTTAATGTAATCATCAGCAAAGTTTTTCATTACTTTGGTGCTATCTTCAGCATTTCGCATAGGGATTCTTGCTAATACTAAGTCTTCTGCCTTTGTTTTCATAACAAATTCACCGACTTCAGTATTTTCAATGTCATCAGCGTCATAGACTTCTTTTGCCAAGTCTAGAGCTTCTTGGGTAGAATATATTTGTTCCATTTCTTCCCCTTTCTACCAGTAAAAGAATGGTAATAGAACCTTGTTTATATGTTATAAGATACTTAAATTATCCCAACCGTCTTTATTTACAGTTAAAGTAAGCACTCCTGGGTGGTTCCACATACCTGTTCTTTGAGTAAAATCAAGGCTTTTATCGATAGATGGGCATTGAAACCAAGCTCTATCGCCTTGCTGTAAGCTACGAAAATGATGATAATGCGCGGAAATTAAAATTTCTGCCTGCCCCGAAGGAAGCCAACCGAACATTTGTCCTTTCCACCAATTTAATATCTTAGTAGTTGGATCACCACCACCTCCAGTCATGTGGCCATGAGTGAATGCTACTTTTTTACCATAAATGTCTAAAACTTGATGAAATCCAGTAGCAACATCAACCTTTACCTTCTTATATCTAGGATTTTTAGCCATTATCTCGCCACAAATCTCCAGATGCATTGTATCTGAGTTATCTAGGCGGTCTGTAGTCACTTTTCCCTTCCCAGACCTAGACATTTCACCGTGATTTCCTGGTACACCAGCTAAAACTATCTCATCAACTAACGGTAAGAAGGTATCTACACATCTCATTATCAATTTTCTAGCTAGATGATACTGCTGTGCTAATGAAAGCTCTATGTTAAAGGCTTGGGAGTCGTAAAATCCAAAACAATTTTCCGTGAGGTCACCCATTCCAACTAGATAAACCTTGTTTACTTTCACACCTGACTTACGCAGTGCCTTAATTCTATCTACACCGCTTGTAAGGGCCAATTCAAGGCGCTTAACGGTGTTTTCAACGCCTAGATCAGACTTACCAAGCTGCCAATCGGCCATCATAAATAAAAAGGCGGTGTCTCCGCCTCTCTTTTTGACCTTTAGTGCAGGTTTCTTGTTTAATTCTTTCTCAAGTTTAGCTACAAACCTGTCTCTTCCAGGATTTTTTCGCCTTACAAGGCCTTTAAACGCATAAAATGTGACAACTTCGCCACCCTTTAGCTGACTATTCCACGAACTTGCTTTAACATCCCCTTCTATTTCGTAATGTTTAGGGTCAAAACCCCATTGTTTAAGTATTTCATCAAACTTACTTTTGTAATTTGGGTCTGTTCCTACGTGAGTTATCTCACCTTTACCTAATGGCTCATCAAATTCATATCGTGGTTGCCAACCACTAGGATAATAGTTATTTCCTAAGTCTTCCTTCTTGGTCATTTGACCTCCCTGCCTGTATTTTAGTGAAATGTTTACAATCTTTATTAAAACAAATCAACTTGTTTTTAATATTATTCAGGTCCTTCCCACAGAGGGGACACGAAATTCTCAATCGGCTTCGTTAATGTCCTTGAATATATCATTGATTTCCCATTTTAATTCAGCTTCATCCTTATCGTTAGGATACCTACCAGGATATTTATGTTGATTAAACTGAATTGTGCTTTCAGTGAGGTATAATATCCGTCTTAATTGAGCTATTAATTCTTCGTGATCCATTGACTCTCTAGTTTTTATATATAAAGCACTAATAAACATTAGTACATCTGAAACACCTATATCTTCAGGCCACTCTTCAGCAGCTTGTGAAAAGTTCTCTATAGCCTTTTTAACAAATGGAAGTTCTTGAAGGTAGAAATATTCATCTTCTTCATTATTTATATCTGCCATAAAACTAGGATAGTATATCTAGAGACGATTGGAGAATAATGTTGAATAAAACCGAAGACGCTGCAAACTTAATGAGTCTTGTTTGGGCTAACAATGGTGGGGGTTCTGTATATCTCTCAACCAAAGGTAAGAAATGGACAGATAAAAAAATTGAGTGGTCAGATTATAAGTCGGTTAAAGAACATATCTCAAATCAAAATGAAGATGAAGATATATATTGGACACCTTTAGTTTTTAATAATTTAGAATCTAGGAAATCAAAAAATGTTAAGGATATGCAAGGATGCTTATTCGTTGATATGGATGAACTAGATGTAAGTTGGCGGGGTGGTATAAAACTAGCACCTGAACCATCTATTGTTTGGACTACCAGTAAAACAAGATGGCAAGGTATATGGCTGTTAGATTTCTTGGTGTCTCTAGAAATTCAACAAGATCTAAACAGAAGACTGGTATACCATTTAAATGCGGATAAGGGCGCTTGGGACAGCGCAAGAGTATTGCGAGTGCCCTTATCTGTGAATGCAAAAAGAGGTGGATTGAAAGGAAGTATCAAAAAATTTGATGATGACTGTACATACACCATTGATGACTTTGATGCCTTACCTAATTTAAAAGACACAGTAACAGTTCCTAAGAATGTCGCTGGAACAGAGCTACCGAGCGGTGAGTATAAAATTAATGTAGATGAACTTCCTTTAGAAGTTCAGTACTGGGTTTCAATGACTACCGAAGAATATAATCAACACAAAGATGTTGATCGCTCGCGTTTAATATTTTCCCTGGCTTTAAAGTTAATAAAAAATAAGTATAGTGTTGAGGAAACATTTGCTATTTTGAGTCCTACTCCATTTAATAAATTTAGGAATAGGCCTGAAACTTTAATTCAACAAATAGAGAAAGCCAAGACTGGCTATCCGTATTAAATTGCTTTCCCTTACAATCGTATTATAAATAAAATTTTTTAAAAAAAAAATTATTTAAGAGTGTAGATTATTTCTAACCTACACTCTCAAATTTATTTATTTCTTTAGTTTAAGTTCCATTTGTTTTTTATCCTTAATATGGATAATTGGTAACTCTCCCCATACATGCATATACAATGAAATATAATCTCTATCACTTAAAGACATTACATCTGTATATTCTGATCTCCCATTTGGATACATATGACTTGTCATATCATCATATTCATCTCCTAGTGCAGGATCTCTTTCCATAATTATTTCAAAATTCTCATCATGAATAAATTCTGATAAGTCATTTATTTGATCAATTAATATAAGATCCTCTGTTTCTGGAATTTCACAAACAATATCACTCTCTTTGATATTCCAAGATCTTTCCCAACTAGTTACAAATTGAGTTTTCTCTCTATGAGAACCATTTGAATACCATATACCATCATTAATCTCACCTTGAGATTTATTTATGATATATGCATTCTTAGGTAGATCTTTATTAACTGTTAAGAAAGCTAATTTATTATGATCACCAATTAATTCGCCAATAATATTTCTCATATGTCTAGTCTTAAGAAAATCTGGTTTCAATTGTTTTAGAAACCTTTGATTGAATATTCTTGTATCTGATTTAGTTGCTGTACCTACTGCAACTTCATCATCAAACATTCCATTATGGGCAAATACTGTATCATTATCTACTGGAAATGGATGACAATTATTAATATCTGTCTTGCCTGATGTAGCAATTCTACAATGAATTAGTATCTCACTTTCATTGTAAAATTTTGACTGAATATCAATAGCTCTCTCAATGAATTTCTTATTATCCATACTTTTGAAAGTTTTGACTTTTCCATTCTCTATCCAAGAAATACCAAATCCATGACTATTACTTCTAGTCATATTTAGTAATTTCTCTTTCTTAACTAATTTACCTTTAGTTGTTAATGCGATAATACACATTAAATATCACCTCCATGATCTATTGTGTCTAGATAAGTATCTGTTTTATCTGATAAATATCCTTTAGTTTTAAGATATTTAAATATCTCTGGGTACTTATCTCTATTTGCTTTAAGATACAAAATATAAAATTTCAATCTATGAGCATTATCTCTACTCATATCTTGAAAAGTTAATTGACTACAAAATGCATACAATGATTGTATCCATTCAACATTTTTCATCAATCTATTTGTTTTCAAATTAGATCTAAAGTATCTAAGTTCTAACGAATAATCTGTATGATTTAATGCACCTCTACTAGCCATACCTGATTTATATTTAGCAACTCTTGCCAAACTATCTGGTTTCTGCATATAACACCAAGAACTATCTCTATCAATAGGTCTTTGTGCTATATCTGCAATTAGTTCTGGATTTTCATAGTGCATAGCAAGGAATGCATAATAGCTAAAACTCTCCATAAGTGCTTTATCTATATGTACATGTCCTCCACATGGTCCATAAAATCCTTTAGCAAATTTACGATAAAATTCAAAACTATTAAATAGTTTCTCATTTATTGCAAAACCTGCTTTATAGGCTCTTAATGTCATAGGTGCTGATACAAATTCTAGATCAACTGAACTATCATCTTTACAAATCCATACTGGTTTATTTCTTATACCAATAGCACCAAATGATGCATTTAATTCAGCTAGAAATCTAAAACTAGCTGTATTAAATTTGAATCCCTCTGATAATTGTTCTGATCCTCTATAGTCGTAACACCAATCATCACCACAAAATGATTGTAAGGATTGTTCTTCATCGTGATCATAATCACGACAATCCTCACATTGTTTCATTTGACTAGATCTAGCAGATACTTCTAGTTCCATTCCCATAGGTATTAATGTTTTTAATACTTCTATGGATTTACCATATTTACCTGCGTAGTAATGATTATTAATGAAGAGTTTTTCTTTATCTCTCCATTCCATTAAGTCATACCAAAGAAACTCACCAAGTTCTGGATCAAAATCAAGTACATACTGTCCAAATGGTTTATGACTATAAGGTAAAGTATTTATAGCCTGTACTCCAACTGGATACCACTTACCTACTGTAAATGGTGCTCCATCCATTTGATTGTATCTATCTATTTGATGGTAATTATTTCCTCGCATAATTCCATTAGGATACGATCTAGCATTAAATTTAGATTTAATACTTTCCATCGTATCCTTTAGTCCTTGATGAGCTCTAGTAGTATCACTAATGATACTTAGTAACTCTGGTGTTAAAAGGTTAGGTTCATGCTTAATTACTTTATTCATTAAGATCACCACCATATTTTTCAAGGCTTTTTTCGCCCTCTAATTTAAGATATTGTTCATATGCGTCCTCATCTCTAAGAAATAAGTTAACTGCAAAAGTAACAACCATAGTTTGAAGTCGTTTAACTAACAACTCCGGCATAGGTGTTTCAATTATTGCATGTTGTACTAATCTATTTGCAAGATTTTTAGCGTCAACAATATCTACTTTATTTTTGCCAATGTCTTTCATTGATTTCCCCTTTTCATTTAATTCCTCAAAGGCTCTCTTTGAGTAACTCATGATGAACATTCCATACAGAAACATTCATCATGTATTCCTTCTACAGATACACAACATGTATTACTCTCAAATGCATGCCATTTATCTGGATTATTATATTTAATAAGATCTCTTATGCCCTCAACTATGGTGCTTACCAAGTATCCGAACATAAAAGTAATTATTAAACCTTGAACACTAAACATTTATCTGCTCTGCAAATTTAGGCGCATTTTTCATAGCATCTGCAATAGATGTATATGTTTTAGTGTCTTTATTTAGATTAGGATCAACTGGTATCGATTTGTATACTTTCCAAATCCCACTTGTATGGTTTAATCTGATTGAATTATGTAATTCATCAAAATACCAATAATAATAGTAAGTAGTTATTCCCATTAGTACCACCTATCCAATAGTGATACCTCTGGTATATTATCATAAGCATTTTTAACACTATCAAATAGTTTTAAATCACTAGGAACTTTTGATCTCCTAGTAGTTTTACCATCAATAAATGTAAAGAAATAAAAACCGCTATCTTTACTTCTTTTAATAAAATGGAAGTATCTAACTTCCTGTAATGACAAGTTATTGTCAATAATTTGCCATACATATTTGGAAGGGTATTTTCTTGGTCCTCCCATATTTTTGAATTTAATAGCTCTTTGAGAAAGAACTACTTTAGTTTTATTTTTCATATATCCTCCAATATATTTTGATAGGTAGCTAAATAAATAACTACCTATCAGTGTAGAAAGGTATACCAATTTGATATACCTAGATACATTATCCATTATAACAATGGGTGTAGTTAGCAATGTATAATGTACCTAGCTATAACATTTTATAAAAAAAAATTGATCCTCTATCCCTTACTGTCTTAGCATAAAAAGGACAATAAAAAGTAAAAAAAAATTGAATACAAGTATAAGAAAAAAAAATGAAATCTAGGCTAAATTAATAACCTAGAAATCATTTAATATTAACTTAAAGAATAGTTATACCTTTAACATGAACATTTCTATAAGTTTTCTTAGTACTTTTATTGTATTGGTCACTACAACCTAAAAATTCAAATTCAACTTCTATTGAATTATTATGATTAGATGCAAACCAATTATGTGGTTCAACACTATCAAATTTAGATTTCATAGCGTCAACAAGCTTTTGATAATCTGGGTTATCATCTATATCAATAGAACAACCTCTAGATATATCCATACCTTGTTTATTTAAATTAGTCACAATACTAATACCACCTAAGTAAGTAGTATTACCATATGCAGTATTAGTATTTAAAGGAAATTCTAAATTATAAGAACCTCCACCAGTATTTTGAAAAGGTTGTACAAACCCTTTCATCATTATTTTTTCACCCATTATAACTCCTTTTGTTAATCGGATAATCACCAAGTCTCTCTTGGTTAAAAGAAGTCAAGCGAACTCCATGAGCTGAAGTCAAATCGCTAGCCATCTTAGGGAAGTGAGAATTTCTGCTCTGACTGGCCTACAACCAAATAGGAATGGGGTAGGTAGCGGGCTAAATAAAAGATTGTAGGCCACAAAAGAGTAGAAATTGTTACCTAGCGATTTTACTTCACCGATTGGACCTTGTTCGCTATACTTCTTTTTACCGAGAGAGAGATACAAATTAACTCAATGTTAATTTGATACCTGAGTAGTCTTTATAATACTCAATGATGAGACTTTAGGTTTCTTTTGATTAAAACTTTTCTTTTTAAAGAAAAGGTTTGCATGTGGTTCTGCATGTGTAGAACATGTTTTGTCTTACTTTTCTTAAAAGTAAGTGCATTTGTTTTACTTTGTGCAAGCAAAGTAATTAAGAACTGAATTCAATTTTTTTATACTTTTAATTGTCCGAAAATAAGGCTCCGAGCAGGCTCAATGTATAATCTAAATCAACGGGGTATACGCCTGCTGAACCTTATTTTCAAGAGGAGGAAGGGTTTCTGGACACCAACTCAGAGAACTAAGCAAACGACAAATATAAGAAGCCCTTCCTCATCCTTATAGAAAGTCCCCACATTAATTTTGCGAAAACCCTTACATTTAGTAAAAAACCTATATAAACGCTAATATATAGCTATATATTGGCTTATTTAATATATACCCCCTTGAATTAACCTATCCCTTTAGTCCCTTAGTCCACCCTAAAGGGTGGACATAAGTGGACTAACTCTGGCGTTCTAAAAACCGTACTAATCATTGGTTTATTCGATACATTCAATTCCTAATTGTGAAAGTTAGTCCAACCTAATCTGGACTAACTTTTTAGTCCACTTAGTCCAAAAGCAGTTGGACTAAAAACGTACTTACTGTATAGTTGCATTAAGAAATTAAAGAAGGTTGCGATGGCTTTCATTAATTTCCCCCTTTGAGAAAAGAGTTGGATATAAGCCCCCAACTCTTTTTTCTGACTAACATGGAACAACAAGTGGAGGCAAAATGTTACAACCAGACAAATTAGAACTTTTATTAAAACATCATAGAAGGCAAGACGGCTATAAACCCTTAAAGGCAATCAAGGGATCTGACGTCACAAAATTGAAACCACCTAAATGGTTAATTGAAGATTTTATCATGGAAGAGGGATTTACAGTTCTGCATAGTGATGCAGGTGTTGGTAAGACTTTCTTATCTTTAGATTGGGCAAATACTATAGCTAATGGTTGGTCATGGTTTGGTAGGGAAACCGAAAAAAAGACCGTACTGTACGTATTAGCTGAAGGAATAGGGTACTTAGGTGCTCGTGTAACCGCCTGGAAGAATAAGAGGAACGCCTCCACGTTTCCCCCTGTCTTCTATTACACGAGCGCTGTACCCTTATTTGCTCCTGTAGGAAAAGTACCTACACAGGAACAATTAGATTTTTTAGATCTAGTATCAGTCATAAATCCTGGCCTTATAGTCTTTGATACATTACAGAGATGTACGGTAGGTGCGAATGAAAACCTACAACAAGATATGGGCCAAGTGGTAGGTATGGTAGATACACTTAGACAAAATTTTGGTGCTGCCATTCTAGCAGTGCACCACGACACAAAATCGGGAGAATCCATGAGAGGTTCATCTGTTATAAGGGCTTCTGCGGATACAACCATACAGTTAACTGCTAGTGGGGATGCTTTTATCGAAATGACCTGTACTAAACAAAAGGATGCTGAACCATTTAAACCATGGTCTATGGTACTTAGTGCTGATATGGAATCAGGTTCTGCGTACCTTACTGCTTATCAACAGGGAGTTAAAGCTAGAGACTTCACCTTACTTAAGGCTTTGGGCGATATTACGACCCATAGAGGTGAGAAATTCTTTAATAAGTCCTGGAGAGAAGCTGCAAATCTAGAGGGTGGAAAATTTGAACGACCTAAAGCCCAGCTAATTAGAGATGAACTTGTGGGACAGGAAGGCGAAGGTAGGTCAAAACAATACTTTGTAACTAAAGAAGGTTGGGATATTATAGAAAAAGAGGGCGACAGGCCTCTTCCCAAGAGAGAACAAGGCAAGTTATTGGAGGATGATGACGAGTAAAGAACCAAGTTGGTACTGTAGACAGTGTAAAGAGATGGTTCCTTTAGATGGAACTTCAGGATTATGTTATGACTGTAATAGAGGAAATATATAGTATAGTAAGTTTATGTCAAAAGAAGTGAAAGCGGGTAGACCAAAAAGGTCTAATGCAGACCTTCTTTCTGATAGAGCTAAAGTGCAGGCACAAATTTTTGGAGCCAATAATGAAATACATACCTTCGATAAAGATGTTGAAATTTATCTCCCTCCGCCACCAGCCAAGAAGGGTACATCTCTCTGGAAAGCTTGGGCTATGGAATGTTTCTTGGAATGTATTAGATATGGGCTTACATATTCCGAGTCGTGTAAGCGTATCGGTGTCACGAGAAAGTGGTGGGAGGAAAATTCCCAAAGACACCCAGATTGGGCCGCTGAAGCACGTGAGATACGAAGTGGAGATTCTGTTAAAGATTCCTACCCAGATTTATCGCAGATGGATTTTTCCGAATTCTGCAAGTTATATTTTAACGTGGAGTTTGCTCCGCATCAGAAAGAGATTCAAGGTTGTCTCGCTGATCCGAAGGGAAGGTTAGTATTAGTTTTAGGACACCCTGAATCTGGAAAGTCAACGCTTTCTGCTTTATGGTATCCTGTATACAAAATGTGCCAAAACCCAGACATTCGAATTGCCCTGGTTACGAAGTCTGGGGAAAAGGCACAAGACTTACTCGGAAGAATTAAAAGATATTTAACTGACCCGCATCTATACAAAGACTGTGAGAGGAATCTCATAGAAGATTTCAATGGATTTAAATCTCAGAAGTCTGATGGGTTCAGTTGGTCTAAAGATCAGATTACAATTCGACAGAGAGAGTCAGGTGAGAGAGATCCAACCTTACAAGCTCTATCTGTAGGTAAGCAGATTTATGGTGCTCGTTTGGATTTATTAATTCTTGATGATGCTTTAACTCTAGAGAACCAACAAACAGATGTTAGAAGAAGAAGAATTGACGAATGGTTTACCCAGGAGGCAAGGTCAAGGGCCCAGAGAGGTCAGACCTTAGTAAATGGAACTAGGATTCACCCATTAGATAACTATGGACAATGGAAAGAGTCTTGGAAAGACCATAAAATTTTTCGTAGCGTATCGATACCTGCGATTTTAGAAGAGCATACTGATACAGAGAAACCTAACTGGAAAGAGTATTGGTCACTAGATGGTAAATGGGAGTACGATCCTTCAATTGATACAGAAATTTTTATCCCTGGACTAAGAGATATTAGAGATGAGATTTGCTCTAGAGATCCCCTGAGATGGAAACTTGTGTATCAACAAGAAGATGTACAACATGAAGAATCAATTTTTAAACAAGAGCTTATTGACAACGCTTTAGAGCTAGGTGCCAATAGAACTATCGGTCAGGTTTTTCCTGACGAGATTTTAGTCCTAGGAGTTGATCCAGCTACGACAGGTAGAGCTGCTTCTGTACTTTTAGCGTACAATCCAGAGTCAGGTGTAAGAACTGTTGTAGATATTTTTGTCGGACATAGGCTTGGTGCTACAGGAGTTAGAAATAAATTACTGTATGAGTTTTGGGAGAAGTATAAAGATCACCGAGTTGCGTACTCAGTAATTGAAACAAACTTTGCTCCTACTCTTTTAGGTGATGAGACTGTAAGGAACAGAGCTAACTGGGCAGGAACAAGAATGGTTGAACATAAAACTATTGGTATTGGAAGCAAGAGAGGTTCTAAGTGGGACGAAGAGTATGGCATAGGTGCTATGCAGGCTTTGTTCTATAGTGGACTTGTGGCTTTTCCTTCTGCTACTATTTCTGATAAGCAAAAGCTTGAACCTTTGATGGATGATATGCTAGTATTCCCTTGGGCTAAACAGCAGGATGCTTTGATAGCTCTTTGGGTCGCAAATGGCGAATGTAAAAGTTCGTCTGTTTTTAGCATAGATTTAGAAAAAGTCGTGTCAAGACGGAATATTCCGCCTATTATTAGGAATAGAATGTTCGCAAGGAAAAAATGAGTAGAGAATTAAATTTTGGAACACCCTTAGAGTCTGCTAATTCAGGTTCTAGGAATTTGTCTCCAGCGCAGGGTTTTTGGGATAGAAGAAATCAATTAATTGAAACCCATAGTGAATGGAAAGGCAGAGTCAAAGAAGTAACCTCCATTGTTAATGGAGAGTGGCATATGCTCTGGCAGAATTTAACTGCTACTGCTGAAGCACCTTCCGTAGCAAATATTATAGAGATGGGAATACATCACTGGTCTGCTATTGGTGGAGCAGTAATTCCATCAGTTAGAATCCCTGTCCCTGTAAATACAGATTTAAAAGGTGGCGAAAGAGCTGCTAGAAAAAGAGAAAGACGAGTTACCGAACTATGGTCAGGTTCTAACATCAATGAATTGATGGCTCAATGGTGGGGAGATTATGCTGGAGCTGGCGCTGCGTACTGCGGTGTCTGGGCAGATTTTTCAAAAGATGCAAAAGATAGAGACCCCTACTTTCAGAGATTAGATCCTAGATATTGTTATCCGATTAAAGATACTAAAGGAAATATCATAGAGCTTTTAATAGCTAAGAGAGTTTCTACTGATGTTATCTTAAAACAATATCCAGTTGCTAGAGGAGTTCTTGATCCAAAGATTACAGAGGTTGAGGAATGGTTCTGGTTTTTCCCAGATAGATATGTTCATATGATTGCTGATGCTTCAAGAAAAGGAATGCAGAAAAGAACAGGTATTATTTTAACTGAAGAAGAAAATAAGCTTGGTAAAGTTCCTGTTGTTGAAGTCTCAGTTCCATCTTTCGATGGTCAACCGAGAGGAATTTTTGATCAGACACGACACATACTAAGGACAATGCATAGGTTAATGACTCTTACAATAACAAGTTCTGAAGAAGAGGTCTACCCACCAGTGTTCGAATATGATGTTATGAATCCAGATGACTTCGGTCCTGGAGCTGTGATACACGGAAGAAGTCCTGATGCCAGAATGGAGAGAATGCAATCTCGAACTCATTTTGATGCTAAGGATTTAATAGGAAGATTAGCCGCTGAAGCTCGTGCTCAAGCATCATTCCCTGGTCAACTTAGTGGTGATCCAGGAGCGAGTATTGTTTCTGCTAGTGGTATTCAAGCTTCAATGGGACAAATTGATGCTCGACTTGCTTTAGCTCATAAACAATTTGAAAGTTTCTTAGAAAAAGGAACTGAGATACTTCTAGCTTTTGATGAGAAGTACTGTGACGGAGAGAAAACAATTCACGGAGATGCTGCAGATAAAAAGAAACCAGAAATATTTATCCCTTCAAGAGATATTGCAGGGCATTATGAAAATAATGTTAGGTATGGTATAGGTGCAGGAACAGATCCTGCTAATAGAGAGATGAGACTTTCTATGAACTTAAATCAAAATTTAATATCAAGAGAAACTGCTAGAGATGAAATGGATTTCTTAGAAGATCCAACAAGAGAAGAAGTCAGAATAGTAAAACAGAGAGTGACTGATTCCTTAATGGAAGGAATTTATCAACAGGCTGCACAAGGTAATGTTCAACTAGCTGCTCAATTACTTCAATCTATGGGCAAAGAGAATAAAGATTTGAATGAGGTAGTCAGCGAGTTGTTAGAGAATTTAAATCAACCAGAACCAGAACAACCTGGTATGCCTGGAGGTATGCCTGGAGGTATGCCTGGAGGTATGCCTGGAGAAGGAGGATTACCACCTGAAGCAGCAAGTTTACCTTCTTTGGGAGCATTAGGAATAGGAGGTTAAAATGGCAGGACCTTCACAAATTACAGATGTAGGAGCTGGAGCTGGAAAAGGCGAGCTAGAAGAAATAGCAGCAGCAGGAGATATTAGTTTAGGAATGGGTGGAGATACTCCACCTGTGGCTCCTGGTCCTTCACCTATGGTAGAAGAGCCTTCTTTGCAGATGCAAGGAGTTCAAGATTATATTACTAATGGACCTGCTTTAAATAATATTCCTTCAGATGGTTTAGATTTTGGTTTAGGCGAAGGTTCTACTCCAACATTAGATGAGAATCAAGCAATTCAAGAACAAAAACTTATGATACATAAAGCTATGGATATGATGCAATCTGATATACCTATGGTACAAGCTATAGCTTCTAATATTATTAGAAAAGTAATAGCTCATAAAATGGTTAGTAAATCAGATGACGAGTGAAGAGAATAATAACGAACCTGTACCAGAATATAAATATACAGAAAAAGATAAAAAGTTTGAAGGTATTCTTCATTACTTAAAACAACCTAAAGATTACAAACAATTTTATGGTGCTCCAGATACAGGCAATCAATCTGTAGATGATTTTATATCAGAAAAAGAAGAACTTTTTTTAACTTATGGAGATGTACTTCCTTCAGAATATCTTCTAGAAGAAAATGAAGAAAACTCTCGTAGATTAACAGAGATATTTCCTAACTTTAATGATTGGTCTGGAGAAATTGCTAATGCTCTGTATTCACAACAATATGTAGATAAAGACTTAAGAGATCAAGCTGAGTTTAAAACATTTGGTTATTTAAATGAATCTTCAAAAGGAACTATGTCTTTAAACTCTCTACCGTTTACTTGGAACGGACGAGCTTTAGATTATCCTGAAGGTAAGGGACCAAAATATAATCAAGAAACTGGTGTGTTTGAAACTGTAGATCCAGAATCAGGAGAGTATAAATCTGTAAATGAAATTGATTGGGATGCTCGAATGGAAAATACATATAATGAATTAAAACAAGAAAGATATGAAGCGTCTCTTTCTGCTTTTGAAACACAGGCAGAATCTTGGAAGATAGCTGAAGAGACTATGATTCCTTCAGAAGTACAGGCAGAAGAAAATAGTGGATTTTGGGAATCGTTTATGAATAAAATGGGCAGAGACCTAAACACAGTTAAAGCTGCTAGGAACCAAATGTATCCAGAATCAAGAGTAAATTATACAGATGAAGAACGACAAGAATTTTCTAAAGTTATAGTTAATCCTTTTGCTTGGGTCTATATGGCATTTTCTTTAGGTATAAAAGGTTATGATGCTTTAAATTTTGCTATACCTAATAATGAAAAAAATGAAAAAGAAGATATACAAGTTATTTTTACTGCTGCACATGGAGAGCTGCATAATACCAATGTAGATATTCAGAATATGGAATGGGCTAATTTAGAAAATGCATATCCAGCTATAGCTCAAGAAATAATGGATATAGCAGACGGAGATAGAATGTATGCTGCTTCTGTGTGGCATGCTTTCCAAAAAGGAAATGATCCTCAGTTTTTGGATACTATGTCTACGATAAGTCATCAAGCTTTTACTCAAATGAATCTTGATATAAAAAAGGTAGTTGATTCTGAAGATACTTTAGGAGAAGTTATTCTTAATAACTTAGGTCGTTATAACAAATATGTTGTAGGGTCAATAGCTACGACTTCTTTCTTACTTTTGAATAATGAAGATGCTCAGGAATTAGCACTTGAACATGATTGGTCTGGGTTACATGAAAAAGTTAAGCAAGCAGATTACAGTCCTGCAAAAGCTATGGGTCTAGAGGGAACCTTACAAGGTTCGCTATTCGACATATCAACGATGACCCTATTTGACCCCATGGTGTGGTTTTTAACTCCAAGTATTGGAGGCAATCTTTATAGAGCTACTACTCAGTATGCGACCAAAGCAGGTTTGAATGGTTTTATGAAAGGTGCTTTAGGACAAAGATATATAGATGATACATACAGAATAATCAAAGAGCATTATATGGATGGGTTGTTTGATCTTAATGATGTCAAGCAAGTATTCGATGGTATTAGTGATGTTACTCTTCAAAGATTAAAAAATGTTGTTAAAAAAGATGTTAAGAAAAATGAACTTGCGGGAACTAAGTTTACAGGAAAAGCTACAGATGAATTTAGAAGTGTATATATGGATGGGTTATATAGAGGAGATATGCCTTTTCAGTTCAAATCAAATATGTGGACTATATTCAAACATCAATCTAGGAGAGAATTAATCAGACTATATTCTGGAACAGACGAAGCTTCTAGAGTTGGATTCGGTCGTCTTATGACCGAAAGAATGGTTTCTAAGAGAGTTGCTTTAGCTGGTGATAATGGTGTCTCAGACTTGAGACAAGCTTTTGAAGGTATGGTTTATGGTTCTAAAGCTACTAAAAAAGAAAGAGTTGAAGCAATCAAAAAGTTTGATGATGCTCTAGAAAATCTTGCAAAGCAATCAGAAGATTTAGGAACAGGTTTGTTTAAAGAAGGGATTGTTAAACATCAATCTCATGTCATAAAATTGACTAATCAACTAACAGCTTTAGAGATGTTGTTGGGTCTAAAAGGTCGTTCAATAGTTAGCAATCTAGGTTCGACAGTTAGAGCGGGTTCACAAAGATTGAGGTCTCTTGTTGGGAAAGATGAAATTGTAAATTTAGAAAACTCTTTGCCAGGAATAGAGCCATTTTTTAATATGCCTACTAAAGAGATTCTAAAAAGAGCTAAAGCTAAAATTAAAGAAATGAAAGCTGCAGGAGCTACAGCTGAAGAAATAGCTATTCAGACTAGATACATAGAAGATTTAGAAAAATATATTAAAAAGGATTATCTTCCTTTACAAAATAAATGGGATGACACTGCTGGTGAATATTTAGGAAAAGAATTTAATATGTCTTCATCAGCTGAAAGCGTAGCTTCACCTGAGTCTCAAAGTTTCCTTAGAAAAATGATTGATGATATAGAAGAAATTAATAAATCTGCTGGTGCGGCAGATGAAACTATAGAATCAGCGAATCAATTACGTGAATATATAGATGAATTTTTTGCAAAGTCTGATGAATTATATAGAGCTGTTCCAGGAGGAGATCTACCAGGTCAGAGTCTTTCTCATAAACTTCAAAACTTTTTTGAAGGAGAACATAGAAGAATACTAAAAAAATTAAATTCAGAGATGGCCAAGTTGAATGCAGAGAGAGCCCGTTCTGTGAGAAATGAATTATGGAAGGTTTTATTGGATGGTCAAGACGAATTAATACGTACTTTAAAGTGGCATGAATCAGCTCTCTTTGAGGGAGCATGGTATGGACTTTCTGAAAGTATGAAGGTTACTCCTAAGTTACATAAACTTAAACAGAAGAAAAAATGGACTTACGCAGATAAAGATGAAGTTTTAAAACAATATCCAGATGCAGTATGGGTAGACAATCCTTTCCAACTTCGATATAACAAAAAAGGAGAATTTCTACGTATGGATGTAGATTGGCCAATGGTTAGGATGATGATGGACTTTGGCGATAATGTTGGTCTTGTAACTATGCTTTTAAGAGGCTCTAATAGTACTAGGAAAAGCTTTTTTATTAAAGAGAATAAATTATCAAGAATACAAAGAATTGGTGATGACGCTCTTGAAGCAAAATATTCTTTCATAGAAGGAAGAAAAATGGGTGGTCAATTGCAGAATGAATTAAACGCTGTAGGTTTAATTGATAATGCAGATGATTTAACAGATGCTCAAAAAACTTATCATAAAATATTAGAAAAAAGAGGAGCTACAAGAACACAGATGCAACTTGTCGATGGAGAACTTCCATTGAGTCCTCTTGAATTTATGTTGGTTGATCAAGCAGTCCAAACAGGAAAAGTAGGTAGAGGTTGGTTGAGAGTACAAGGTAAAAGAATTGGAGATGGTTTAGATAGTTTTATGCAGATGTGGGCTTTAGAAAAAGTTGCTAGACCTGCAACAGCATCTGTGGCAGCTTTAGATGAAGTAATGTTTTATAGACACATGACTGGTGGTTGGTTAACAGAAGCTCCTCATCAAATGTTTAAAGGTCTTAAAGGACAAAGTATGCAAAGACAATTGCATAGAAGAGGAGGCATAGAAAAAGCTTTAGAACAAGATACTAAATTTGCAAAAAAATATAATGCTTGGGTTCAGCAAAAATTAGAGAATTATCAAAAATTAGATATTGAAATAGCTAAACGTTATCAACAAATGTGGGATAGTTCACGACCTTTAGATTTATTAAAATCAGGTGACCCTGGTTTCTGGCAGTATGCTCATCAACATATTGAATCTATTTTAAGTGACTATGGTTTTCAGCAATATGCAAAAAATTATATGGAAATTTTAAAGGGTATCAAGGCAAAAAACATTTCAAAAACTAAAGGCGAGAAACTTTTAAAAGAGGGTAATGATAATTGGATTGAATGGTTCGGTACTTCTGATGCAGCTTATTTAAAATCTGTGAGACTTATAGGTCAAGAAGGTGAGAAAATAACATATCCAGGTTTATTTAAACGTGGTGTGAAACAAAAACCATTGAGTCCTTCATTTAATTTAAGTGACTCTAAACATGCGTGGCAACTTTTTGATAATCAAAGAAAATGGTACACGATGGGAATTAAGAACCAAGCTCATAAAGATGATTTGTGGATGGGCTTTATTAAAGCAGGTGCAGAAAGAGCAGTAGATTCAACTTCTAAAGCTTTACCTAAAACAAAACATATTGGAAGAATGAGGATTGTAGGAGTTAAAGGGAAAACAGGTACTGTAACTGGTACATCATTCTGGAAAAAATTTGGTTCAGGAAATGAAGCAACAATGATGCAACAAATGTTTGGAAACCCAGCTTGGGAAAGAGCTAACTATATGTCTAATAAATTTTTCGCTATGGAAAAATTAAGATTAGAAAATTTATATCGAAGTCAAAATAAAACTATTGTAAAATTATCTGATATAACAGATGAGATTGCTCCGCATATTCGAGCTGTTGATCCTAAATTTCAAAAAGACATATGGGGTAATAGTTATCATAGTCAAGAATTATGGGAAAAAGGTTATGTGACACAAGAACATGTTAACGCTATGGCTCAAAGATATGCAAAATTAGAGCTAGATAATTTTATGTTGAAGTTTCACTTGGCTTCACCTATAGGTAAAAAGATTAGGCGTTTTGCACCTTTCGGAAAAGCCTGGGCTGACTTCTGGGGAAGACATCTTAAGGCAGTAGGAAGAAGATCTCAACTTAGAGGAAATTGGTGGGCTTTTTCAGATACTCCTACAGCGACCAACTTTGTTAAACGACAAATGAATAATGCTTTAGGTTTACTTCCTAATCTTAGAACAAGTGCTTATATCTCTAGAATTGCAAATGCATCAATGGAAGGAGAGATTTCTAATCCATTTCACGAATTTACAAATCCACTTTCTGGTGAAACAGCAGGTCTTGGACCTGAAAAAATAGGTATTGATTTTTCAGGTGTAACATTTTTACCTAACGGTAAGAATCCTGTGTTTGCTATTAACCCTATCTCTGGTCCTATACCTATTCTTGGTATTTCAATTTGGTTGGAGTATATGGAAGATAGTGAAAAATCAGAACTTGTTGAATGGATGAGTGAAGCTTTTCCTTCAACAGATTTTGTTCCTCCAGTTGAAAGATGGTTAAGTGAACCAGGTCCTTCTTTTTATAAATTTATTGCTGGTGGAGGTGTCTTTGATAAGATGAAAACTGCCACTGCAGATCCACTTTGGGCACTTTCAAATGATTCAGGACCTCCAATGGTAATGCAGGATATAAGTACTCAACTTGTGCATTCTAGAGCAGTTGCAGATCATCTGTATGATAATGCTGATTTACTTCTAGCGTATCAATCTAAAAGTTTTGCAGATTTAGTCTCGTATACAAATCAGCAAGGAAGAGATATGCAAGTTGCTGCAATATTTTCAGAAGCAGGAGAAGCTGCTAGAGATGTATTAACTCCTATTGATTGGGATACTGCTAAAGACTATCAAGACGTTGCTTTAAATTGGATAGATTATTTTGATAGTAATGGTTTATTAGAAAGCATAATAGATCCAAGACTTTTGGATGAGTATAAATATAATCCAAATGATCCACAATTACATATGGATATAAAAGATGATTTATCTGAATTTTGGTTTGAGGGAGATGGAACAATGTCTGACATAGATCATCAAGCTAGAAAAAAATTACTCATTCTTCAAGATCCAAGAATAATTATTTTAACTGGTAGACACTATAAAGTAAGAGGTCAAGAAGGTGCAGATAATTTAAGTTTAGCTGGAGCTGAGGCTCCTGGACAGTATTATGAAGGACAGTCATTTGGTTTAACTAACCATGACAATACAGATGCAGAAAGATTTAGAAAATATCTAAATAATGGTTGGATTATTCCTTATGCAGGAGACGAAAGATTAAGAGATGTTCTTTATAGACAAGCTAAATTACCTGATGATGTTTCAAAACTTATAATGAAAAAATTAGCTTTAATAGTTGAAGATAGTCAAATCACTCCAGAAAAAGAAGCTTTTCTAGATGATTACTATGCTGAAGATTTTTTAGAAATACTTAGAGCTAATCCAGCTATAGACAAAGATTTTCTTTCATGGGATAAGGTAAATAATGATCTTAATAATGCTGAAGAAGTTTCAGATATAATTAAAAGAGGTGGTAATAGAGTTTATACATTTGAAGAATTAGGTCCAGAATTTACTGATTTAATAAAAAATGTACTAAAAGGAACTTCATATGAAGATGGAGCTGTAGATCCTCTTACAGGAAAAAATAGAGGAGGTTGGACTTGGAAGCAAATAATACCTCATATCTATGCAGATTCTAGAGTTTCAAGAATGCATCCTAATTATTTATTTGGGATACCTAGAGATAACAGCACTATAAGCGAAGGTGTCCAGTTATTACAAGGGATTATTAAAGCTAACCTTATTTACACAGAAGGTCGTGAAAATGAGCTAGAATTTCTTGAATCTTTCTTAAATAAAGTTATTGAATTACAATACTATCACGAAAATAATAATAAAGAAAAGAAAGATGAACTTGGTCTAGAACTTATGGACGCTATTACTAAAATGTCTCACGAATTTAAATCTCTAGAGGAATACGGACTTGCAGAAACAGTAAGTTGGGAAGCTTGGTGGGACAAATATATTAAGAGTAATATGAATATGTCATTAGATTGGACTACACCATTACCACCAAATACTCCATCAACTTATACTTCTGAAAATTTAAAAAATGATAGAGTTACTTGGAATTTAACAGACGCAGATGGTGTCGACTTTACTTCAACATTTTCTTTTGTTGAGGCTAAAAGACCTAATTGGGAATCACAACTTATAAATACCGATGAGTTTTCAGTTATTGATGGAGATACATTGAAAAGTAAGATATCAGTCCTTGAAGAAGACAAGATAAGAATAATAGGAATAATGGCTAATGAAACAACTTTAGATCCAAATATTTTTCCTGAAGAGCTTGATATGGCTTATCAGCAAAAAGAATTTTTAATAGAAGTTCTGTATAGATATAGCGGAAGATTGTACGCCGTAACAGACAGACAATTTGGAGATGTGAACCATAGAGGTAAACACGGTAGGAAGGTAGCTTGGCTTTTTGTGGATCAAGGAATTAATGGAGATTTAGCTCCAGGAATGGGACATTATATTTTCTTTCCAGAACATTTTGGTCCATCAGATAGCTATCATAAAGTTGATGTAAATAATCCTGTAGTAGGTGCTTTTGGTAAGGAACAGTTAGAAAAAGGTAGATACTGGCAAGGAGAATGGGATTTAGGTAGTATGGGAGATGAAAATGACTGATGTAACACAAGATCCATTTGAAGGCTGGGAACAATCTCCTATCCCTGTGGAAATAATTATTGGATATGCAGAACAGTATTTTGGTGATCAGCCTTATTTTAATCAGACCTTTACTCATCCTGATACTAAAGAAGAACATACTTTTCTAGAGTTATTGTTATCTATAACTTCTGTTGAATCTAATGGCCATTATCAATATGTTGATGCTGCAGGTTCGGAAAGTTCATATGGTTTGTTTCAAATAAATTGGGGTGAACATAGAAGTGCTTTAACTTCTTCTGCATATATGGATGATTTATCTCTTAATAAAGAAATTAGAGAGATGACTGAAGAAGAACATAAGAAAGTTCTTAAGTATATTACTCAGTTAGATGTTCAATTTAGATATGCTAAAGAGTTATTTGATCAAAATAAAAATCGTGACTATGGTATATGGCAACCTTGGACTTCTTATTCTCGACATTTTGCGGATCCAAATAGATCTTATCTAAAAGCTATGAAGCAGACTCAACAGACTCTTTCTGCTTTACCACCATATGACAGACAAGAATGGATAATGAAGGCTAACCAATATGTTGGTAATCCTCAATTTGAAAGTCCAGTAGGAGATTGGAACACCGAAGGTAATGTAGAAGAACCTCCAAGTGGATTAAGAGGTTCTGGAGGTGCTCTTAGTCAAGAGGAAATGTGGAATAGTGTACTTATGTGGAGATTGGGTCCTGCTTATGATCCAGAAAATGGTGAGATAGATACAGATAGTGAAGAATATAAAGACTTTTTAAATACTTATCCAAGTACAGAGTGGGCTCAGATTGAAAATGATGCAGACGGTATGGCTGCTTTTAAATCTGATTGGTCATTATTATCACAGAGTCAAGGTTTCCAAAATCCTTTCACTACCTTTATAGGTCAACCTACCTTTGCCGATGCAGTTTTACAGTCTGTCTATAACAGATATGTAATGTCTGCAAATTTAGGTGGTTTAGATCAATATGCTTCTCAATCATATGCGTTATCTTATCTTATTCCTGCAATATCTAAAATGAAAAAAGATATTGCAACTGCACAAAGGGAAAGACCTGAATGGGGTTTGCCTGATATTATAGATTACGTTTCTGCAAGTACTTCTGAATATTTAAGTCCTCTAAATAATACGGTGAAGACATGGGAATTTCGTATGCCAGATATGGATTACATATACGGAAAACAAGATAAATATCTTAATGAAGACATAAATAAAGCAATTAATGAAACTTTATTTTATGATAATCCAGAACTTGTTCACGAAATAAGAGAAGGTTATAAAGAATATAGAATTATGAATCCTAATGCAACAACAAGTATTAGAGATTTTGCTATGCCTTATATAAAACAAACAGGTAGGTACAAAACTATTTATAACCAAAAACCAGCATATTTTAGTGAGAAAGAATATATGGCTAGATACACTTCTGCTGTAGAGAATATTATTCCTGCTGGCAGTGATCAGTATGAAGGTGTTGTAACTGGTGCAGCAGCATTAGGTTCTACACAACAGGAAGCACAAACTGCCGCTATGATGAGTGGCATTGATGTTGCTACTGGAGATGCATTTAGTCGAAAAGTACAAGATACTACAATGCAATTAAGTAAGATGTTAGGAATATAATGGTAAGAAAAAGACAAATTACATTTGATTTTGAACCTAATAAATCTGCTAAAGAAGTTATAGAAGAAATTAGAGCAAAAGCAGTTAAAGAAGTAGTTAAAGCAAAAGTTGAAGATAAAATTAAAGAAAAAGGTCCAGATACACCTTTAGAAGAAATTACAGCAAATGTGTATAAGGATTTAGAAATACCAGAACCTACACCTAAAGTAAATGTAAAACCTGATGAAAACAAAGAGTCAGGTGGCTCAAGTAGTCTACCTTCTTCTGATGATCCTTCTCCAGAAACCAAACCTTATACCGCATCTTTTGCATCAAATACCTTTACATCTCCTAGATCAGATGAAGGTTTTTCATTTGAAGAAGAAGTGGAAGAAGTAATTCAAAAAGGAAATCTTATTGAGTTATATGGAGAACCTACCGTAGAGAATATTGGATCTATTAAAGAAGCAGCAGAAGGTGCTGCTGAAAAAGCTGGTGAAACAGGTGTTGTAGAAACTCCTGATATTGGTGGTCAAGGTCAAGGTTTAGGTCAAGGTCAAGGTTTAGGTCAAGGTCAAGATCAAAGTTTAACTGGTTCTTTATATCAGGGTGAAGATATGCCTTGGAGTGATTATGAAGGTGGATATGAATCTTGGTTCCAAGACCAGCTAAGTGTAGCTAAAACTGAATGGGAACTAGAGAAAGAAAAAAATGAAAAAATAGAATTACAACCATATGCCGAAGGGGGTAGATGGTTTGCTGTTACAGGTTATCCAGGTGTAGATCTTGCTTATTTCCTTCAATTTGAATTACCAGGTGGATCTAGTATTTATTATTATGCATCAAGACAAGACTTAGATTTACTAGAAGGAATAGGTGAAGGAAATCTTCCTCCAGTTGCTCAAACAATGAATTATCAGGAATTTAAAAGAAATAAAGTTTCTGGTGGCGCTATAAATGATGTTGTAGGTGTAAGTGAAAATTATGCTACAAAAGTAGAAAGAACTTTACAATCACCTACAGGAGAAATAGCTATGCCTGAATGGGCATCTAATGATCCAGCTATGAAAGATTTATTTTATATAGGTGTAGCTGAAGGTTGGAGTATTGGTAAGTTCTTAAGAGAAATGTCTGCTAAAGAATCTTTTAAAACTAGGTATCCTGCTTTTGATAAAATGCTTCAATTGACAGCAGGAGATCACGAAATGGCTCTTGAAAATTATAAACAATTTGAACATCAAGTAAGAGAACTAAATAATAGATACGGAGAAGAAGCCGATGTTACTGAACTTGTTAATCAAGCTATAAATAAAGGATATACAGTAGAGGATTTAAAACAAACATACGATATTTTTGATAGAGCAGAAAAGAATGCTGACACATTATTAGCTTTCCAAAGAGTTGTCACTCAACAAGGTTTAGATTTTGATGTTACATCTCCTCAAGGGATAGTAGATTTCTTTAGAGGTTCCGCTCCTACAGAAATATATGATTTATATGAAGCAACTTCTATTTCGGAACAAGCGGCTAAATTAGATTTAGGAAATCTTAGTACCGAAGAAGCTTTGGAAATAGCTAAAGCGACACCAGGACAGTTAACACAACAGCAAGTTTCTGTGCAATTACAACAAGCTGCAAGACAAATAGCACTATATAGAGATCATATAGACTTAGGTTCTTATGGGTTGGACGCAGATACTGTTGTGAATTTATCTCTTGGTTACAGAGAACCAGGTGGTATGAGTGAAGTAGAGGTAGCTGAAATTTTTAGTAGAATATATAAAACAGATGAAAATATACAAGATTTAGCTACAGGTATAGTAGGTTCAAAATCTTTCCAGAAGAATAGACAAATTAGATCAATAGGCTAGACTTATTGTATTAAGCGATTACTCGAACCGCTTAATCGAAATAACTGGCTTCGAGTTTATAATAAAAGTATAAGTAGCCACTCGATCCCTCTAAGAGTGCGTAGACATAAGAGGAGTAATAATGTCAATAGAACAAGAAGGAGCTGGTTTGTCAAACGAAGAATCAATTTCAAATGTACGTGATGCTTTAGATAAAGCAACATCGGACAAAACTACATTACAAGAACAATTAACTGAAGTTTCTGGGGAATTAAAAGGCATGAAAGCTAAAGAAGCTTTTAGAGCTGGGGGATTTCAAGATTCTCACGCAGATTTATTTATTAAAACAAATCCTGAAGCTGAGATAACAACAGAGTCAATTAATGAGTTCGTAAATAAATATAGTTTAAGTCCTGCGGAAGTGCCGCAGCAGACATCAGAAGCATTAACCGATATGGGTAATGTTGCTCAAACTTCCCCTCAGTCTGGAGTTGTTGGAACAGCAGAAGCTGCGAAAATGACAAAAGCTGATTATAAGAAGTTACAAGTATCTGACCCAACTGCAGCACATCAAGCTTTAATTGAAGGTAAAGTACAAATGCGAGAAGACAATTACGTAGCTAACCAGACTTTTAATCAATAAAATTATTAGAAAGGGAGTGACTATTAATGGTCGACTTTACAAGTAACGATACAAATACCACTACGTATGATGATACTGTTTATTCAGCTATCATTAACGATGATATTTTAGATGCTTTACAAGCCGCTGTTGTAACACCTCCACTTCTAGCAATGTTCGATTTATCAGGACAGCCATCTAAGGCTGTCGATATTCCAATAGCTGATGCAGAATCAGCAGCTGCTGTTTCAGAAGGTGCAGAGTTAGCTAACACAGCTCTCTCCACAACTAAAGCAACACTGACTGCTTCTGAAGTCGGAATCATGGCAACTATCACAGACGTATTAGACGTATCTTCTATTGCGGCTACCCGTGGCGCTCAAATGAGACAAATGGGTAACGCTATAGCACAAAAGATTGACGTTGATATCTGTGCTCTATTATCAGGTTTCGGAACAGCTGTAGGATCAACTACTGCGGACCTAACACTTGCGAACATATTTTCAGCAATATATTCATTGGAGCTTGCAAATGCTCCAGGACCATATGTTGGTGTATTACACCCAGTTCAAATTGCTGACTTGAGAACAGCTGTAGAAGCCTCAAGTTCAGGAATATTTACTGGTGGTTCCGTAAGAGGAGGTTCAGGCGAGATTGGAACAAACGAAGATACTGGATTTTTTGGTAACTTCATGGGGATTGATTGGTATCAATCAACTAACGTTCCTACCGCTAACTCCGCTGCTGACCGTGCAGGAGGAGCATTTTCTAAAGATTATGCCCTTGGTATGGTTCAGAAGTGGCCTGCAAAGACTGAAATAATGAGATGGGCACCTATTAGAGGGTTCGTCGTAGTTGTTTCATCTATGTATGGTGTAGGAGAAATCGTTGACGGTGCTGGTGTGGAAATCACAACAGACGCTTAGAAGCGTAAAGTCTGGATAGGCAGAGAGATTTATTGTCGTGTGTTCCTATCAACACACACGACAGAGGAGAACAAATGGCAGAAAGTAAGAAAAGAGCTAGGAAAGATGATGGGACATTTCAAAAAGATGATCCTACCACTCCAGATGTAAATGAAGCTTTTGAACAACCTGGTGTTGAGACTAGCGAACCTAAACCAGAGTATGTTAAAACTAGAAAGTTCAATAAAGTTGAATTGAAATTTACCGCACAAGGTAGATATGCAGATGGAAGAAAAGTACCTTGGAAGAATATGAAGGTTCTGAAAGCTTTACAAGTAGATCCTGATGGATTAATTACAGGAAACGTAGTGCAACTACCTTGGGAAGCAACTGTTAACAATGGTGTAGCAGGTGCTCCTGAAGATCAAATAGGTCTTAAAAAGTATGAGAGAAAAGGATTTATCTTTTGTGTAGAAGCAGACGGTACACCTATATTCTCAACACTTTGGGATGATTGGTCAGAGTATGATGCAAAATATGAAGCTTCAATAAGACATAGAAACCAAGGAGAGTCTGGCAAGTTTGGACAAAATGCAACAACTAGCAAGACTATGAGTGGTGTCTAAAAAAAAGAAAAAGAAAGAATTAAAAGACGCATCTAAATTGATGGAGGATTCCTTCGGTTTAGATAAACACCTTAAACCTAGAGCTTCCGATTTAGGTGAAGAAGATCTAGGTGACGGTATGTTCCAGAAGAAAGTCCGAGTTCATAGAGATGCGTCTGGTGAAGTAAGTCAGCTATTAGATGCTGATGCACCTTTAACTAAAGCTGAAGAATTAGCTGAAATGGAAATTTATAGGAAGGTTCTAGAGCAACCTCCTGTAATAAAAAATGTTCCTAGAACAGATAAAGGAAAAGTTATCCATATACTTGCAACTCGTCTATTTCAAGACTATGTTAAGAATGCAAGCAATATGACAAGGCCCAATCCCTTGAGAGACGGAATACCTGGTTGTGCATGCCCAGTGAAAAGTAAAGTTGGTTGTGTGGATTGGTGTGGTCAAGATAAGCTTGGTCCGAGGATAAGGACGGCATCTGCACAAGAGGTATACGATTGGATAGTAGAGATGGTTAAGCGTAGAGCTAACATAGTAGACTCTTCAAAGAAGAAGGGTAAGTAATGGCTTCAGCAGCTGTTGTTAGACAACGTGTTAAAGATTATCTTTATGGATCTGATTATCTTAAAAGACCTTTCACCGATTTCTTAAATCAAGATGGAAATGTATCTAGTTCAGATACAGTTATAACTGTTTCAAATATCTCTAGCTGGGGAGTTGGAGATATTGTAGAGTTCAATACAGGGGAACAAGCTTATATTAAAAATGTTTCTTTAGATAACAATAGATTTACTGTAGCTAGAGCTTGGAATGGTACTACAGCTGCAACAGTTACTGACTTAACAGCTATAGAGAAAAATCCAAGATTCACTTATGCACAAATTGATAATGCAGTTGGATCAATTATTGATGAACTATATCCAGAAGTTTATATTTTTGGTACTGGAAATTCTACTGCAAATAACAGTAGTTGGTACTACACAACAAACGATACAGGATTGAAAGAGATTTTATCTGTTTATTATCCTCGTTCTGGTTCTTTAGGTAACGACGAACCTTGGGTTGTCAACACCTGGAAGATGAACAAGCATATGCATACATCAGGTTTTGCTAATGGTATAGGTCTAACAATGTGGGATTATGGTGAGTTATCTCACGGAGATACTTTTTATTATACTTTCAGAAAAGAAATTGGAGCAACAACAGACTTAGAAGATAGACAAGTTGAGCTAGTTGTCTTAGGTGCTGTGTTTAAACTGATGGGATCTACAGTCCCACCAGCTACAAATGCAACTAAGGACACAAGACAAGTAACCCAACCAGGACAGGAAGTAAGAGACTCTAACTGGTTTTTATCAGAATATTTGAGAGCTAGAAAAGAAGAGAATATGCGACTTAAAGAAGAGGAGAGGTTCGTACTAACAAGTCGACAAACTAGAAAACAAAGAACATATCGTGATTGATGGATATTTCCATGTCAAACTTGGAAGCTACAAGTATCGTCTTGCTTCTAGTTCTGACGACCAACATTATAGCGCTCGTCTGGTTCCGCTAAATATATCTAACGCTCAAGTAGTACAATCCTCTGATCCAAAGTATGATTTAAGACCTGATACTGCTGTATGGGAAATGACTGATTGGTCTGGTGGTGAAGGTACTAAAAAGTTTGATAATGAAACTGGTAATGAATACGATCTAAGTTATAACATAGATGCATTACATACACCAGGAAGTATCAGATTAACTAATGCTGTAGAAGCTGCAGGTATAAATAGAACAGGTACTTTAGTAAAGGCCTCAGATAAACTTTTTCATTTTTCTTCTTCAGACGATACTATTGGAACTTACTCTGGAAACCTTGCTAATACAACTTGGGATGAACAAGATGCAGGGACTATATCAGACTCAGATTATTTTGCTGTTAGAGGAGATGGAGATGGAAAATACATCTATATGCCAATAGGAAGTTTGAATGATATTTATAGATATGAACCTCACGCAACTTATACAAATGATATGGCTGATACAGATAAATGGGTAGACGATGATAACCAGGCAGTATTTGATAGACCTTTAGTTAAAATTGGAAATAAAATATTTGTTGTTCATTTAGATGGAGCAAAAGTTTCAGTAGTTGAATATTCAACAACAGCTTCGCC
>ERZ1046148.286-NODE-286-length-32240-cov-9.786018_pt1 | contig 32240 bp, 33 predicted proteins | sample MGYA00383090_ERZ1046148 | MGnify/ENA primary metagenome ERZ1046148 (study PRJEB29581, sample SAMEA5548360) | metagenome | biome: marine; feature: coastal; material: water | depth 25 m | study: Short-term variability in the microbial, nano- and picoplankton... | reverse complement strand
TTAAATTTTCAAAAATGAAACAAAAATCTTCTGGCTTCCTTATCGCAGTGAACCAACAATTAAGCAAACTATTTCCTCCGAATCTGTCTACAGTTGAAGTTCCTAACTGCCATAGCATTCTTCCTGCGAAATTACATTTTAAATTAAAAACTAAATCATAAAGTCTTTCTAACTCTTTATTTGTGTATCCTGCGCCTATCTTTTGAGCTCCATTTATACACCTTTCAACTGTCTCATACCATTCTTCAAGTTGCTCGTTTTCTTTGATTCTAGCATATGTTCTCTTGTATACTATATAACCTAATCCGTTAAAGCCCCACTCTGGCTGTTTATCTGAATATTTAGATACGAATTTTTTTGATAAATAATTCATTAGACGTTTACTTCTCTACTATTGTGATTTTTTCTCTGGTCTTTTTTTCCACTACTTTTACGTAGCTTTGAGCCTCTTCAAATCCTTTTTCTGTCAATGGGAAAGCTCCATAGAACCATTTCTTCTTTTCTGATATTACTTGATAGCATTTATTTTTTTTCTTCATACCTATAGCAAGTTTTTATATTTTTTATTTAACTTCTTTACCGATTTCTCTAAAGTTACCAACTCTTCTTCTTCTAAATGAAGTTTATTTAAAATTAGTCCCATTTTGAATCTATGCTCCTCCATTTTCTTTTCGAAGGAAAGGCTTTTAGGATTTTTCTCTGTTTCTTCACATTTCTTTATTTCTTCCTCTATTTGAATTTTAAAGAACTCTACCGTCTCAGTTATAAGCTTCATCTTTTTACTTACTCTAACCATTCCAGAAATATAATCTCTTTTTTTCATTATCTTCTTTATTTTTTTAAAAGACGGACGCACAGTTGTATGTTATGAGTCCAAATATCCTGCCCGGAAGAATGAGGGTTTTCTCTTTTATCTCTTTCTGAGGCAAGTTTCAACAGATACTCAAGTATTATTAATGCTTTTTTTATTTTTTCTTGGTCCATCACTTGATTTTTATATTTATGGCCTATTTAAGCACTTTACTGAGCTTGATCTAACGTTATACATGTGAATTTTAACTTCTTGTCCAGAAGTATTCTTAACTAAGAAGTGTTCAGCCCCTGCGATGTCAGTAACTTGACCTTCCCAATCGCCTTGCTGATCAACAATGAATACTTTTTGACCAACCATTTTTCTATTGTAATTTTCTTTTCTATTCATCAATATTTATTGTTTTTACCACTTTTCCATCTAGGAAAAACTTTATTTTTTTATACTGCGTTTTTGAATAAAAGTCAAAAATATTTTTTTCTACGTTTTCGTTTATGTTTTGAGCTACTTTTTTCTGATTAAGCAAACAAAGCTTTACTCTAGTTCTTTTTTTGCAGGAGCAACCTTTATTAACATTTTTAAAGCTCGTTGCAAAATTTAGAATATTAATATCAGATTTAATTATTTCAGGAAAATCTTTGAAGAATATATAATATTCTTGAACTGTTCTTACTTCTTTAGTCATTATTGAAGATCTTGCAGGTTATTCCGAAAACAACTAGAGAGCAAATATATGTTGCTCCGAAATTGCTGTACTTTCCGATTGAAAAAATCACACATAACCAAAAATTCAAACAAAATGGACAAGAAAAAAGCTCAAAGAAGAACTCACTAATTTTATTTTTGCTAGAAGAAGAAAGATATTCAATAAATTTTATATCTACTTCTATTCGGGTATCTTCGTAATTTTTGTTTTGGATGCCTAACAGCTTCAAATAAGAATATAGAAAATCTGTTTTGAACCATAGGAACAAAATGGAAGATACCAAAAATATATCTTTTATGTGGTTAAGAACCGCTGCTTCCAAATCCATTTTTCAACCTTTCGCTTTCTGGCAAGACGTTTACTTCTTCCCACTTAGGGGAGAAACATTTTTCAATGATTATTTGAGCTATTCTATCGCCTTTTCTTACCTTAAACTTATTTAGAGATCCAAAAAACGTTTCGTAAGTCACAACTGTTTCATTGCTCTGAGGTTCAGGCTTGGTCAAATTGATTAGCAGTACTTTTATTTCTCCTCTGTATCCAGCGTCAATAACTCCAGCCATTACATCTATCCCATTCTTTAAGGCAATTCCGCTTCTAGGAGCTATTCTGCCGTAGTATCCCTCTGGGATAGCGATGTGCATCCCAGTTTTTATTAACCTCCTCTCAAAAGGCGATACAGAACAGTCTTCTGCAGCAAAAAGATCAAATCCTGCATCGAACTCGGTATTCTGAGTTGGGACAATAGCGTTTTCTGTATTTTTTTGATAGAAAATCTTCATTCTTTTAAAAAGATACCGAAAAAAACGCCATCTGTCAATATTTTTATCATAATACTGTATATGACAGTCCAAGAAGCTATTACCCATCTATTAGATCATTTTAAGAACCATTCCTCTTTTGATTCTCAAAAAGATCCTCTTGGAATAGGAGCTGTCTGCTCTTCTAAAGAAGAAAAGAAAGAGATTTTTAACCTAGCTTTAATAGAATTAGAAAAAAAAGATATCGTTAGAAAAGGTTCTAAAAAATGGTATTTGATGCAACCTTTGTCTTCTATTCCCCAAGACCTTTCTTTGTCATATCCAGTTTGTTTAGAGATTTCTAAATCTATCAACTCTTTCTGCAGTATGATAGACGATTTTAAAGATTACTGTGACCCTTTGCAGATTTCGGAACGTGATATTTTTAACCTTCTTATACTGCTTGAGCATTACCGAGAATCGGCAGATGAAGATTAATTTATTTTTTTGAAAAAAAAGGTTGAACTTTATCACTTCTTGTATATTATTTAATAGATGAGAGGCATTATTGTCGCTTCTCCCCGTACTGTAAAGCTCGGCTCTGGTCTTTAGGAGACTTCCAACCGAGGAAAGACAGCCCCAAGGAATAGCTTAGACTAGGATTGGGACACTGTCGGGTGAGGGAAAGAGTAGTGTTATGTGGCAGGATTTCCTCCTCCTGTAAGCCAAAAAAAACACCTCGGGATCATTAAAAGGAAAGTAAACAGTACCGGTCTTTTAGTTAGGCACTAAAGGGGGAAAGTCTCCTTGTGCCTACGGCACTTCGTCGACTTTTAAAGGAAAGTTTTAAACGTAAAGGTATCGTTCTATCGTAAAGGCCGCGTTTTTATCGTAAAGAAAATATGAATACTAATAATATTATTATAGGAGTTTCGGGAGTAGCAGGAAGTGGGAAAGACACTTTTTGCAATAGCTTAAAAAAATATTTTAAAGGTAAAAAGAAATACACTGTATCTTTATCTTTCGCTGAAGCTCTTAAACAACAGGTTAGAGAAAACTCAATAGACCTTTACAACGTCGATCCTTTAAGCTGTTCAAGAACCGAAAAAAACACTATTCGTCCTTTTTTAGTAGCTCACGGTCAAATAATGAGAAGCTTATCTCAAGGGAACCATTGGGTTAATATTCTTGAAAAGAAAATAGAGGTTAATAAGATCAATGTGATTTCTGATGTTAGGTATAACGAGTACCCAGAAGACGAAGCGATATGGATTAAAAAGAAAAAAGGATGCTTAATACACCTATCTCGATATGACATTATCGATAATAAAAAAGTATACATCCCACCTGCAAATAGCGACGAGGAAAAGAATGATCCCTTAGTAAAAGAAGTTAGTGATTTTAGAATAGAGTGGGAAACAGGAAAAGTAGATCAAAAGAAAATGGAAACTATTTTTAAAATAATAGAAAAAAAACTAGGGATTTAAAAAAAACAGTTATATAATAGTTTAAATTGATTTAAATTGTTATATGCGTTTTAAAAGAGAATTGCACAAAGTTACTGATTATTATTTAATAAGAAACGTAAAAGTAAATGAAGACGAAGAATGTCTTCATGAACTAAATCTTCGATATGAAAAGTTCTGCTTCAAGCAAATGCATAAATATAAAAAATATGTTGAGAAAAACGGAACAAAAAAAGAAGATTTATTCTCATCTAAATTTTTCATTATCTATGATGCCGCAAAAACTTTTAAGAAAGAAAAAAATATTAAGTTTATTACTTGGCTAGGTAGTAAAATTAGATTTTTCTGCTTAAATATAGTCAACGCTACAACGAAAAAAAAGTTAAAATTAGAATATAAAGAGTATGCAAAAGATTTAGACCTTTTGTTAAACGAGGCAAGAAACTTGACAGTAAGCAGAGATAGACTACTGGATCAAGAAAAAGTATTCTCTATTTTAAATAAATCAAGCGACCTTAGAATAAGCAGAGTTTTCAAGCTGAGATACTTTGAAAAAGATGGCAAGAATCTAGCTTGGAGAAGTCTAGGCAAAGAAATGGATCTAAGCTCTCAAACAGTTATAAATTTGCACAAAAAAGGAATTAAACTAATAAAACAAAAAATAAAAAGCTCTTTATAAAATTCAAAAAAAAAAAAAATTGACAAGAGAAAAGAAAAGAGTATAGTAGTATAGATATGAGCGAAAATAATCAAAATTCAAATAACAATTCAGAATGGACCCAAAGAGAGCTAGGCGCTATATGGATTCAAAAGAGCGGAAAAACAGGGGCAAAATACATGACGGGGCAAATTAAAGATTTATTTTCTGGAGAATCGCAAAGGATTGTGATTTTTCCCAATAAGTCAAAAAAAGACGAACATGGAAACATCAAAAACGAAAAAGCTCCTGATTTCAGAATCTATAAGTCAGAAGACATGACAACTGATAGAAATAAGGAAAATCATTCTGATCAAAATACTAATAAACAACCAGCAGAAAAGAAAGTAGATCAAGAAGAAGAAGAACTAGCATTTTAATGAGAGAATTCGCCTTACATCTCCCGATAAACCCCGTAAGCTTCGGACAAGTCAGCTTAGCCCTCTTGAGAGAAATATTTTCTAGAGGGCTAAGCCCGTGCGTATTTCCTGTAGGTGAACAGATAGATATATCAGCCGAAGACAGCACAGAAGAGTTCAAGCGGTGGCTAAACTCATGCATAAATAAAAGGAATACTGTTCATGATAGAAATAATCCTGTTTTTAAATTATGGCATATCAATGGAGGCATCGAATCAGTATCAAAAAAACAAATTCTTTATACTTTTCATGAAACAGATAAGCCTACTAAAGAAGAAGTAAATATTTGCAAGAGTAACGATTTATGTTTATTTTCTTCTGAATACACAAAAACTATTTTTTCAGAAAAAGGAGTATCAGGAGATAAACTACCTTTAGGTTTCGACAGCCATAATTTCAAGCAAAAAGAAGGGGCATATATAGAAGGGAAAATTGTTTTCAATCTGTGCGGCAAGCTAGAAAAAAGAAAAAACCATAACAACGTAATAAGAGCTTGGCTAAAAAAATATGGAAATCAAAAAGATTACGTATTACAACTTGCTGTAAATAATCCTTTTTTAAAACAAGAGACTTACTCTAAGTTCTTGCAAGAAATATTTCAAGGTAAAAAATACTACAACGTAAACATTCTGCCAGTCATGCAAAAAAACTCTGTTTTTAATGATTTTTTAAACTCAGGGAACATTATACTAGGTATGTCGGGAGCAGAGGGATGGGGCTTGCCTGAATTTCAATCTGTAGCGATAGGCAAACATTCTGTTATTCTTAACGCTACAGGATACAAAGAATGGGCAACTGAAGAAAATAGTGTTCTTGTCGAGCCAAGCAAGAAAGTAGAGATTTACGATAATATATTCTTTAAAAAAGGATCTCCATTTAATCAAGGGAACATGTTCTCTTTTGAAGAAGACTCTTTTATTAACGGATGCGAGAAAGCAGTAGAAAGATATAAATCTAATAACCTTAATCAAAAAGGCCTGAAGCTTCAAGATGAGTTCAAAGTCTCGAACACCGTAGATAAAATGCTAGAATTGATTAATAAAATATAATGCCAGAATATTTGTATAAGAACCCTGTAAACGGAGAAATAATAGCAGTGATACAGAGGGTTAATGAGGATCATTCTTTTTCCGAAAAAGGCATTCATTACGAAAGAGTATTCACCCCTGTAAATCTTTCTATTGACACAAAGATAAACCCAGACAACCAATCTGATTTTATCAATAAAACAAAAGCTAAGACCTACGGAGAGTTATGGGACGCTTCTGCAGAAATGTCGAGCAAAAGAGCGGAGCAGAATAATGGTTCAGACCCAGTGAAAACAAAATTCAAAAAAGACTACTCCCGAAAAAATAAAGGTAAAAAAATTGCGAAAAGTTAATGAAAAGAAAAATTATATTTATAAGCGATTTCTTCTCGGATGATTTTGTGGGAGGAGCAGCTTTAAACGACGAAGAAGCCGTTTCTCTACTATCAAAAGAGTTCGAGGTGGTAAAAATAAAAAGTAGGTATACCTACTCAGGTTTTATAGAAGAAAACAAAAATAATTTTTTTATAATATCAAATTTCTTTGAGTTACCTCAAAATGTAGTTCAATCACTAAAAAGTTGTAATTATGCTATATATGCTCATGATTATAAATTTGTAAAACATACTAATCCTGCTGTATATGAAAATTTTAAGGTTCCTGAAGAAGATCTAATCAGTTTAGATTTTTACAAACAAAGTAAAAAAATAATATGCCAATCGAAATTGCAGAAAGAAATATACGATTTAAACTTGAATTTTCAAGATAAAACTATTAATTTTTCAGGAAATTTGTGGAGTAGTAAGCATTTAGAACTTATGAAAAAACTGAAAGAAGAAAAAAAAGAAAATTCTTCGGCCATTATGAGTTCACCGTATCCTCAAAAAGGAACACAGAAAGCTATTGATTTCTGCAAAGAAAATAAAAAAAGAGCTAATGTTATCAGTAGCGATAATTATGAATTTTTCTTGAAAAAAATGAGCTCTAACTCAGAGTTTATCTTTTTCCCTACTACGCCAGAAACTCTTTCTAGAACATGCGTAGAGGCTAAGCTAATGGGGATTAAAGTGATAACGAATAAACTAACAGGAGTTTTCCATGAGCCTTGGTTTCAGAAAAGTAGTGAAGAGGTAAATGAGTATCTATTAAATAAAAAAAATACATTCTGTAAGTTTATAAAGACAATAATTTAATGAATAATCCATTTGATTTTTTTAACAAAGTATTCTGTATAAACCTAAAAGAAAGAGAAGATAGATGGAAAGAGTCTGTCGTTAACTTTAGTAAATATGGCATAAAAAACTATGAAAGAATAGGTGCCGTAAGAATCAAAGACGATACACTAAACAGCAAAAGAAGAGGCCAGATAGGATGCTCTCTTTCTTATGCATGTACTATCAATAAAGCTTTAAAAGAAAACGCTGAGAAAATTTTGATTCTGGAAGATGATTTTGATTTTATCTTCGGCAAAGAGAAGCTCTATAAAAAAATAAACTCAGCTATTGATGACTTACCTGAAGATTGGGATTGTCTTTATTTTGGAGGTACGACAGTAGAAGAATACGGACATAAACCTTTAGAAAAATATTCAACTAACTTACTAAAGCTAAAATGCGCTCATACAACGCACAGCATTGCCTTTTCAAGAACAGGAATGCTTAAAATATTAGCTCTACTCAAACATTCAGAAGAAAAACCTTGGCATGAGACAATAATAAAAAATTATGTATGCATCGATTCTTTTTTGGCGAAAGACTATCAAAAAAACACAAACTCGTTCATAACTTCTGACGTACTTTGCGTACAAAGACCAAGTTTCTCAGATATAGAAAATACAAATTATGACTACAAGAGCTGGATGATTAATAATTTCGCTAAATTCAAGAAAGAATTGTGAAAAATAAAATTTCATTCCAAATGAAAGGAGGGTTAGGAAATATTTTGTTTCCTATGGCTTACTGCCTTTCTCTTTCTATTGATAACAAAACAGATTTAACATTATATTATAGTCATTCTGGATATGTCCACACGGAGCCTAGTGAATATAAAAATAGCTTTCTAAAAACTATTCCAGAAGTAAATGATATTAGTAGCTATAAAAGAATTGCAGAGAAAGATTTTTCTTTCAACCAAAACTTAATACCCTTAGGACAAGATGTATTTTTAGACGGTTACTTTCAGTCGGAAAGATATTTTAAAAAAAATAAAAACTCTGTGATAAACTTGATAAAGTCAGATCAAGAAAACTACAAGAAAGCGCAAAAAACCTATTCAGAAATAACTTCACTCGGAGATAAAACTCTCTCCTTACATGTGAGACGAGGCAACTATCTAAAGTTAAAAAAATATCACAAAGTATTAAATAAGAGTTATTATGATAAAGCTTTAAGAGAAATAGAACATACTAAAGTTCTAGTATTTAGCGACGATATAGATTACTGTAAATCAATCTTTAAAAGTGATAAATTTGAGATAATAGAACAAGGGTCAGATATTCACGATCTATATTTGATGTCACTGTGTGACAACCATATAATAGCTAACAGTACTTTCAGTTGGTGGGGAGCTTATCTAAATGAAAAAAAAGATAAAACAGTAATAGCTCCTAAAACATGGTTTGGTCCTAAAAATAGTCATATAAACACAGCAGATCTTATACCTGAAGAATGGATCAAAATTTAAAAAAAATATACATAGAAGATTCGACATTCGCTCATTGCGAGTTTAGCAACAATCCCCTACCTCCTATTCAAAAAAGTAAAGATGTAATATGGGATAGAAGTCGTAAGTATACAGAAGAAGATGAGGTTATTTACACTGATGAAAAGGTTTTGCAGTCTAGAAAAGACAACGAAAAAGATATAGCTTGGTTAATTGAGCCAAGAAAACTTAAGCCTATTTTATACGATTACATAGAGAAAAACCACAAACTCTTCAAAAGTATTTTTACTCATGACAAAAAGTTATTATCCCTTAAAAACTCTAAGCTTATACCTTATGGGGGCTGCTGGATAGACGAAGAAGATTGCAAGATTTTTACAAAGACTAAAAACATATCAATTATTTCTTCCGGCAAAAGACAGTTAGACGGGCATAGACTCAGGCATGAGGTAATTAAAAAATACAAAAAAAATATAGATGTATACGGTAAAGGCTACAAAGAAATAAGAAAAAAAATAACAGGTCTTAAAGAATACAGGTTTCAGATAGTAATAGAAAATTGCAAAACTGATTACTGGTTCACAGAAAAACTGATAGACTGCTTAATTACAGGAACATTACCTATTTACTATGGTTGTCCTTCTATCGGCAAATTTTTTAACGAAAAAGGTTTCATAGTTATAAGTAATACAGAAGACTTAAAAGATATATTCCCTCAAATAAATAAAGATTTATACGATTCTAAGAAAAAATATATAAAAGAAAACTTCGAATTAGCTAAAAAATATTTCTTGGCAGAAAAATATATAGCAGAACAATTTAAATGAAAAGACAAAAAAACGAAATAAAGTTTATCTGGGGAGGAGACAAAGTTCTTTTGTGGAACAGTTTAAAAGGGGAAATTAACTTTAGATTAAATTACCAAATAAAAGAAAATGACACTGTTTTTGATTTAGGAGGTTACAGAGGAGAATGGGCTAATAATATTTATACAAAATATAGTTGTAATGTCTTTATATTTGAACCTGTAGAAGATTTCTACAACGGAATTAAAACGCGTTTTTCTAACAATAAAAAAATAAAAGCGTTTAATTTTGGACTAGGAGCAAACACAAGAGAAGAAAAAATATACATATCTAAAGACTCGTCTTCTACTCTAAACAAAACCGGTTCTGCTACCAGTATTAGAATAAAAGAATGCAAAGACTTTTTAGAAAAAGAAAGAATTGAAAAAATTAAATTAGTTAAGATAAATATAGAAGGAGGAGAATATGAATTTCTGGATCATTCGATAGAAAAAAACCTCCATACAAAATTTGAAAACATACAAGTCCAATTTCATAAATTCGTAGAAGGGTATGAAGAAAGAAGAGAAAAAATCTCAAACGAACTAAGCAAAACTCACGAAATAACATATAATTTCGATTTTGTATGGGAAAACTGGAGGCTTAAAAAATGAGTTTCCTTTTGGAGGTAAAAAAGAAAAAATATTGTTTTTTGCATATACCTAAGAACGGAGGCAAAAGCATTATCAAAAACTTAAACAATGAAAAAATAAAAGTTTCTAGGCCTTTGCTAAAACATGCAACTTTTCTAGAAACGAAAAAAGAACTAAAAGAAGACTGTCATTTTTTTTGCATTTTAAGAAATCCTTACTCAAGGATGGTCTCTTATTTTTCATACATAAAGCAAAAACTTCCAGAGCATGGACAAGCAGAAGCATTAAGAATAGCTAAAACAGAAGGGTTTTCAGGCTTTATTAACTACGTAACAGATGCTAAATCTCCTGAAGTTTTTAGACCTCAGAAAGAGTATATTAGCGATGAAAGCGGAAATATACTAGAGAAAAACATAACTTATTTAAGGTTAGAGAATATAGAGGAAGATGTAAAAAATTTCATGGAGAAAATAGAGTTACATCCTAAAACGGCATATCCTCATACAAACAAGTCAGAACATCCATCTTTCAAGACATTCTATAATAACGAAGAAGATAAACGTAAGGTTTTCTTATTCGAGGAAGAAATTTTTAAAAAGTTTAAGTATTAAAAAAAATGGAAAAAGTTTTAGTAACAGGAGGGAATGGTTTCATTGGGTCTCATATTGTTGATGAGCTAATTAAAAGTAGTTACGAAGTAATATGTATAGATAACTTAAGCGGAGAGGCTAATGAAGAGTTTTACTTTAACGATAAAGCTAGTTACTTTAAAGAAGACATAACTGACTTTGATAGGATTAAAGATAAGTTTACCGGAATCAGCTACGTTTTCCATTTAGCTGCTGAATCAAGAATAGGTCCAACGCTAGAAAACCCAATAAAAGCGGCTAAAACTAATTTTATAGGGACATGTAATGTACTACAGGCTTCTAGAGATAATAATGTAAAAAGAGTTATCTATTCTTCTACTTCTTCAGTATACGGATTAAAAAATAACCCCCCTCTAAAAGAAAGTTTTCATAGAGACTGCATAAATCCTTATGCAGTAACAAAAGTAGCGGGAGAAGATTTATGTAAAATGTATTATTATCTATGGAAAATTCCAACTATTATTTTGAGATACTTTAATGTTTACGGAGAAAGACATCCTTCAACAGGTCAGTATGCGCCTGTTATAGGAATTTTCAATAAACAAAAAAAGAAGAATAAGCCTTTAACTATTGTCGGAGATGGTTCACAAAAAAGAGATTTTGTTAATGTTATAGATGTCGTAAAAGCCAACATGGCAGCAATGGAAACAAAAAACGAAAAATGTTTTGGCGAAATTTTTAACGTGGGCTCAGGATCTAATATATCCATTCAAGAAATAGCAGATTTAATTAGTAGTAATCAAAGCTATCTAAAAGACAGACTTGGAGAAGCAAAAGAGACGTTAGCAGATATAAATAAGACTAAAGATGTTTTAGGGTTTCAAGCAAGCTTAAAAGTGCAAGACTGGATAAAAGAAAATACTTAAAAAAATAATTTATGAAAATGTTAGTAACAGGAGGTTCAAGCATGGTAGGAAAGCATTTACAAAAAATTCTACCTGAAGCTGAATACTTATCAAGTCAAGACTGTAATCTATTAAATCTAGAACAGACTCAAGAAACGTTCAAGAAAATCCAACCTACTCACGTAATTCATCTAGCAGCTAAAGTAGGAGGAATAATAGACAATATAAAAAACCCCGTCAATTTTTTCGAGGAGAATATATATATAAATACAAACGTCTTGAAGAGTTGTTTCAGAAATAAAGTCGATAAATTCACAGGTATTTTAAGTACATGCATATATCCAGATAAAGTTAAAGAAGAGGATTACCCTATGAAAGAGGAGCTTCTGCATAAAGGCCCCCCTACTCAGACTAATTTTGCTTATGGATATGCTAAAAGATGTCTGGCGGTACAAATAAAAGCGTACAATGAGCAGTTTAACACTAAGTATAGTTATCTAACGCCTTGTAATCTATATTCTGAATATGACCACTTTGAAGGAGATAAAGCTCATTTCATATCTAGCGTAATCAACAAAATAAACCAAGCTAAAAAAAACAGAGAAGATTATATACAGTTGTTCGGATCGGGAAAACCGCTAAGACAATTCATGTACGCCGAAGACCTAGCTAAAGCTATTTATAAAACTTTAGACGAACCAGATTCTTTTGGGTATAATATAGCGAACAGGGAAAACTATAGTATAAAAGAAATGGCTGAAATAGCTATAGGTGCTTGCGGAGCAAAAAACTTAAAGATAAAATGGGATTCGTCAAAACCAGACGGACAATTTAGAAAAGATGCCTGCTCTAAAAAGTTTTTTAGCAAATATCCAGACTTTGAATTCACAAGTTTATACGAAGGGGTAAAAAAAGTTAATTGCGAAAAATATAATAATGAGAAACTGGAAACTAAATGAATCAAATTTCACTATATTAGACAGATTTAAAATTGCTAAATTCTTTATTGCTAAAAGCAATTTTTGGACAATGGATAAAAAAGTCTTAGAGTTTGAAAATGCCATGTCTGATTTTGTAGGTTCGAAATATGCCGTATATGTTTCTAGTGGATCTACAGCTAACACTGCTTTAGCTTACTATCTAAAAGATACCGTTTTTACAAATCAAAAAAATATAGTCGTATTTCCTTCAACGACTTGGATAACTTCTGTATCTCCATTTTTAAGAGAAGGTTTTGAGCCAAAATTCATCGATATATCTCTAAAAAATTTATCTATGGATCTAGACGAGCTAGAAAGCTTTTTAGAAGGTAATCAACAAAAGGTTGCTTGTGTATTTATAAGTAGCTTATTGGGTCTTTGTCCAGACGTAAAAAGATTAAAGTCTATACAGGCTAAGTATAAAGTAAAAATTATGCTGGATAATTGTGAGAATACTTTTAGCACGTATAAAAATAAAAATATCTCTAGTTATTTTACCAGCACAACCAGCACTTATTTTGGACATCAAATCCAAAGTATTGAAGGGGGTTTCGTATTCACTAATTCAGAAAAAGAAAGAGATTATTTTACCATGTGCAGAAATCATGGTTTGACTAGAAGTTTAAAGAATCGTGAAAAATACGAGAACCAATTAGTGGACCCTAAATTTGATTTTAATATACTAGGAAATAACTTTAGGAACACAGAGCTGAATGCATATGTAGGGATGTTAGATTTAGCTAGAGTAGAAATATATAAAAGTAAAAGATTTAATTTATACCATCAATTTATTAATAGTCTTCAAAATGCAGACACTATAGCGAGTTTTGACTGTTCTAAAGAATATGTAAACTATCCGTTTTGTATTCCTTTGATATTCAAGAATAAAAACAGTAAAGACAAAATTCAGAAATATTGCGATGAAAATTCAGTAGAAAGCCGCCCTATAATTTCAGGGAATCTACTAAGGCAAACATGCTTAAAGAAAAAAGGTAATTACAAAAAATTCAAAAATAGCGAAATATTAAATAATAACGGTTTTTATGTAGGTCTTCACAACAAAATAAAAGAAAATCAAATAAATAAATTAGCCAAAGAAATAAATAAACTATGAAGAAAGTTTTAATCACAGGAGTAACAGGTCAAGACGGAGCAAACATGGTAGAATACCTATTAGAAAAAACTGATCATGAAATTATAGGAATGGTTAGAAGAGTTTCTAATATTAATTTATTTAACTGTAAAAAATTTATAGATAGCCCAAGGTTTAAATTTGAATACGGAGACCTTTCAGACACTCAAAGTATAAATCAAGTTGTAGAAAAAGTTAAACCTGATTATTTTATTAATTTTGGAGCAAACAGTTTTGTTGGATGCAGCTGGCAAATGCCAGAGCAAGTATTTGAAGTAAATACTCTTGGCGTTTTAAGATGTCTTGAGGCAATAAGAAAGATTAAACCTTCTTGCCGTTTTTATTCAGCGGGATCTAGTGAAGAGTGGGGTAATGTAGATTACAGTCCTCAAGATATAAAACATCCGCTAAAACCTAGAAGTCCATACGGAGCTTCAAAAGCTTCCGCTAGGCATATTGTAAAAGTATATAGAGAGTCTTACGATTTGTATGCAGTGCATAGCATTCTATTCAACCACGAAGGAACAAAAAGAGGCGAAGAGTTTGTTACTCGTAAAATCACAAAAAACGTAGCAAGAATATATAATGCTATTAATAAAAAACAAGAATTCAAACCCCTAGAGTTAGGGAATCTTGATTCAAAAAGAGATTGGAGTGATAGCGAAGATTTTGTCGTAGGAGTTTGGAAAATGCTTAATCAAGAAGAACCTAAAGATTATATTTTAGCTAGTGACGAAACTCATTCTATCAGAGAGTTTGTAGAAAAAGCTTTTCAAAGAGTGGGTATCGAAGGAGTCTGGCACGGTAAAGGTCTGCAAGAACAATATTCTGTAACTAATGAATACGCAAAAGAAAAAGACGCTCCTTCTTCTGTCTTGGTAAAAATTAATGAAAATTTCTACAGGCCTGCTGAAGTAGAACTTCTGCTAGGAGATTCACTATTGGCTAGAGAAGAGTTAGGATGGAAACCAGAAGTTTCTTTTGAACAGTTAGTTAATAAAATGGTCGATTTCGATATAGAAAATTTAGAAAAATAAAAATTGACAAATAGATATATTTTGAGATAATCAAAAACATGAGCAAAGTATTAGGTATAGATTTAGGAACGACTAACTCCTGCATGGCAGTTATGGATGGGGATGACTGGCTAGTTCTAGAGAATTCAGAAGGAAAAAGAACTACTCCTTCTGTAGTGGCTTTTTCTAAGACGGGAGAAAGATTAGTGGGAGACTCCGCAAAACGCCAAGCTGTTACTAACCCAGAAAATACAATATTCTCCGTCAAGAGATTTATGGGTAGAAAGTATGGCGAAGCTAGAGAAGAGCTAAAGAGAGTCCCATATAAAGCATGCAAAGCTTCTAACGGTGACGTAGCGATAGAAGTTACTGATAATGGAGAAGCTAAAAAGTATTCTCCTCCAGAAATATCAGCAATGATTTTATCTAAACTTAAAACTGACGCTGAAGCTAGACTCGGCGAAGAAATAACAGAAGCTGTTATTACTGTCCCCGCTTATTATAACGACACTCAAAGGCAAGCGACAAAAGATGCAGGAAAAATAGCAGGCTTAAATGTTTTAAGAATTGTTAATGAGCCTACAGCTGCTTCTTTAGCTTATGGTTTAGATAAGAAAAATGATGAGAACATAGCTGTATACGACTTAGGAGGGGGGACTTTCGACATATCTATACTAGATATAGGCGATGGAGTTTTCGAAGTACGTTCTACTAATGGAGATACGCATTTAGGAGGAGATGATTGGGACAATGCTCTAATAGACTGGGTCATAGAAGAGTTTAAAAAAGACAACAGCATAGATCTAAAAAGCCAAAATGATGCTCTTCAAAGAATTAAAGAAGAATGCGAAAAAGCTAAAATAGCTCTTTCTAGCTCTCAAATACATGAAATAAATATTCCTTTTATTACCGCAGATGAAACAGGCCCTAAACATATAAAAGTAGAGCTTACCAGATCTAAACTTGAACAGATTTGCGATAAACTTTTCGAAAAAACATTAAAACCTGTAGAAGAATGTATCAAAGATTCTAATTTAAAAAAAGATAAGATTAATGAGTTAGTGCTAGTCGGAGGAATGACTAGGATGCCTAAGATTATCGAGACAGCTGAGAAAATTTTAGGAAGAAAACCAAATCAAGGAGTTAACCCAGATGAAGTAGTAGCTATAGGGGCAGCAGTACAAGGAGGGGTATTAAAAGGAGAGGTAAAAGATATCCTTCTGCTAGATGTAACTCCTTTGTCTCTTGGTATCGAGACAATGGGAGAAGTAATGACAAAGCTTATTGAAAAAAACACTACTATACCTACAAAAAAATCGGAAATTTTTTCTACAGCATCAGATAACCAATCAGCGGTTGATATTCATGTCCTTCAAGGAGAACGAGAATTCTCAATAGATAATAAAAGCATAGGAAAGTTCCAGATGTCTGACATCCCTCCTGCAAGAAGAGGAACCCCTCAAATAGAAGTGACATTCGATATAGATGCTAATGGGATATTAAATGTAAACGCTAAGGATCTAGGAACAGGAAAAGAGCAAAAAATAACAATTACTTCCAACAGAGGCCTTTCTGATGAAGAAATTGAAAAAATGAAACAAGACGCAGAACAAAATGCTGAAAAAGATAAAAAAGCTAGAGAAAAGATAGATATAAAAAATGATTCTGAAAACTTAATATATCAGACTGAAAAAATGCTAAATGAAAATAAGGATAAAATTTCAGAAGAAACTCAAAAACTAGTAAAAGAATCAAAAGAAGCTCTTTTTGAAGTTGCTAAAGTGGGCGAAACGGAAGATATAAAAAAAGCTAAAGAAGAACTGCAGGACTCCTTACAAAAAGCTTCAGAGGAAATATATAAAACTCCAGAAAAAGAAGAAGACGGAACAATTGACGCTGAAGTAGTTGAGTAAAATGTACGAATACAAAGCTAAACTTTTAAAAGTAATAGACGGAGATACGGTAGATCTCATGATAGATTGCGGCTTTTGTATTTTTCTAAAACAAAGAGTTAGATTAACAGGAATAAACGCTCCAGAAACAAGGACGAAAGACTTGATCGAAAAAGAAAAAGGCTTAGCTTCAAAAGAATTCTTAGCAAGAAGACTTTCTGAGTGTAATGAAATTATAGTAAAAACGTCCCTAGATAAAAAAGGAAAATACGGTAGACTTTTAGGGGAGCTGTTTACGAACGATATTTCTGTAAATAAAGAAATGGTTAATTTAGGCCACGCTAAACGTTATTAATCCGGGGTAGCTCAATTGGTAGAGCTAACGGCTGTTAACCGTTCGGTTGCTGGTTCGAGCCCAGCCCCCGGAGCCAAAATATCAAACGCCAGCTTAGCTCAGCGGTAGAGCAGCGGTTTTGTAAACCGCCGGTCGTCGGTTCAATTCCGACAGCTGGCTCCACTTCTTTTCAATTGAAAAGGTAGCAGATTAAGCATAACTTGACCTAGTCAAGTTTATAACCTGCAGCTTTTCAAGTTATTAACTCCGTAGAAATAATAGACGATGAACCGTCTGGGTTAGTCATTTTAGTAACATACCATTCTCCGTTTGAATCAGTTTCAACAACAGTAAAAAGAGAAGAGCTGGAGAATGCAGATGTAGGAGGATCTTGAGCGAGAACTTTAAAATTAATTGAAGATATAGACGAAATAAGCTCGAAAGTCTTATCAAAACCTATTTCTGATCCCAAAGCCAGTAAAGTAATTATAACATCTTGACCTTCGTTTAATGAATCTTGAGGTATCTCGGCAACGATATTAGAATCACCTATTATAGAAAAGGAAGAAGAGAATTGGTCAAACTTCACCCCTGTTACGTCTAAAAACCCATTCCCAGATATTTCAATAACAGAAGTTTCGTCTCCTCCTTCTGGAGAAAAACCGCTTAGAGTAAAATCATTTAAAAAAGCTGTACTTGTAGATCCATTCTCAGAAGAAGCATAATCTTTTGCGGAAGCTGCCACTATCCAACCACAAACATTTTCTCCAGAATCGTTTTCTCCAGAATCGTTTTCTCCAGAATCGTTTTCTCCAGAATCGTTTTCTCCAGAATCTCCTTCTCCAGAAATATTTTCCTCAGAAACAGCATTAAAGTAAATTAAGTTATCATTAATTACTTCGTAATCTTCTATTTCGTTTAAAATAGAATTTCCTTCTCCTGAAAAATATAAATTCTCGACAGAAAGAAAGCCATAACCACTAAGAACTCCCGTAGCTATATTGTTAACTGCTTCGCACGGTGATGAAACTTTAACAGATTTCTCTCCGTGAAAATCGGTTATATTAATACTTACATTATAAGTTAATTCAGAAACAGCTCTTCTACCAAAAGTATCTAAAAGCTCAATAGAATTACCAAAATCACTAGAAACAGAAAGGGGGACAATAAAAGAAGCCGAATAACTGTTCTTAGATTCAAAAGAAGAAACAAAAACCTCTTCTCCTTGCTTATCGAGAAAAATAATAGATTCTAATATATCTAAATCTCGACCAGAGACAGAAGCTAAAGCTCCTCTAATTATTTCACCCGATTCTGATATTCCATCTATAGTAGGCAAACTCCTAATAACGTTAAACTCTTCAGCAGAAACGTCTACTCCTCCAGAACCATAAACAAATAGCTTGGAAGAATTACTTCTATCTGGGTAAGTTAAAGATATTGCGTCATTGGAAATGTAATTGAAGTCAACATTTTTAGAATCAGCTACAATCTCAGTAATCCCATCTAATACTCCAGAAATCGTAATCACTGTTTCAGAATAACCGGAAACAGGATCAAATCCAGAAATTACAGGGTTTCTACTTACTCCCACTAAAGGAGAATTGTTACTAGTTCCAGCCTTACCTTCTATAGAAACATAAAATTCAGAATAATCTATAGTATTAGGCAGAAAAAAAGACCCGCTTTCAAGTTCAAAAGCTCCAAGGCCAGTATCAGCTAATGCTATTTCATTTTCTAATTCTCCGTCAGCGTTATAAATTTTAACTGAATCGTTATAAGAAAAATTAGAGCCACTTAAGATTACTCGTTCGTTAGGAGATTTTTTCGAATCTGAGTCATAAACCCCGCTTATAAAAGGTTTCCCTAATAAATAAAAACCGCTTTCCAAAGGGTTTGAATAGCCCAATTTGTTTTTAACTCTAACGTCAACCCAACCATGTTCTGAAGAGTAAGCACTTGAAACTTGAAGAAAGGAGGGTACGGTTAATTGTAATTTAGTGTCACTACCTTTTGTAGAAAAATAAGAAGAAGAAACGTCATAAGTTTGACCATTTAAAGATAACTCAACTTCTTCAGCACTAGTAAAGTTTTCTCCGAATAAACTTAACGTATCTCCTGTTATTACCGTTGTTAAGCTAGATGAATTGAGAGTAGGTAAATCTCCAGAATTGTAAAAGAATTTAGAAGAATCATAAAGAGATTCTGTTGGAGAATAAACTTTAACCTCGTTATAACCCAAACTCGCGCCCTCTGGAATATTACCAAGTAGACCTTGATCTGTGATATCAAAAAAAGTATCTATACCTCCAAAATTGACTTTACCTGAAGATTGATCTTCAACAAGAAGATTAGACTCAAGTAAATTAACACCTTCGATTAAAACCTGAGAGCTTTTAACACCTTCGGCTGGTTGCAGACCCGTAATAGAGATTGAGGGATAAAACGACAAATCCTCTAATTGATTATTTAGTATAAATAAGCCGTCCTTAGCTAAAGAGATAAAGCCTCCCACATCGCCTTCTGGAACCGTAACCTTCATTTCTCCGACAGAAACTAAATCAGGCTGTATGTAATCTAAGTCACCAAACTTTACCCCCGTAACCCCATCCAAGTTTGTACCGGAAATTAAAAGTTCTGAACCGGGAAGGTTAGTTCGACTACTTAAACCTGTTATCTCCGGGTAATAAGCAAAAGGAATATTACTTTGACTAAAGGAATAAGAAGGGTCTAAAGAGTCAGAAGGAGTAACATTAGGATTGACTACTCCTCTAGAGGAAGTCTTAACCTTAATAAACCCTGAATTTTTATTTCTTTTTGGTTTTACGACTATAGAGTTTTCGCTCAATACCGTATAATCTACTTTTTCATCCGATATTGTTACTTCGTCTATTTGGTGAAAATTATTACCTATTAAATTTATATCTTGATCACCAAAACCTGACAAAGGGGAAAAAGATTGTATTTCTACTTTAGAATCTTCGTTTAAACCTACATATTTAAAACCTAAAGAATGAAGCTCTCCTTCAGAGTCAACGACAAAAACCTCTGCGCTTATTGCGTTTGCGGGAGTTATCCCTTCTATTGCAGAGTCGCTTACTTCTTTAAAAGAAGACGACTCTATCTTTTGGTCTCCCCACAAAACTTCTACTACAGAGGACAAGTTTTCCCCTTCTATTAAAAAACCGGAATTAGGATAAAAAACATTCATATTATTATGGAATAGGAGTAATAGAATTAGCTGTTACTTCTGTAGGAGATGAATAACTAATCAAATTTAAGTCGTAATTGACTTTTTGACCTGAAGAAGCTTGTATAGATTTAGATTGAATCGTACCTTTGCAAATTACAGAAGTTATTTTTGTATTATTTTTATCATTTAAAACTACAGAAAAAGCTCCTTTCAAGCCATTATAATCTAAATTTCCCTTATCTTTACTTATTTTAATATTCATAGAAGAAGACTTACGCCCAAAGTAAATTCTAACTGGTTCAGTATCGCCAGAAACATAAACGGGAGTTATTTGACAATTGTAAGAATAAGAAGCTGATAAAAATTCTGTCTCTTCTGGAAAATTCTCCGAGTCGTCTGCTAGTTTTATTTCGGCGTCTTTACAGTTCAAAACGTTTATTATGTCTTCTATCTCCTGATTATGAAATTGATTAGACTCTTCGAAGTCTCCCTTTAGATCACTAAAAAAAACAATTTCGCATGAGACTATCACTGGAGAATTAGGCTCAAAACCAACAGAGTAACTAGAAAGGTAGCCTTTATCAAATGACAAGCCTCCAAAATTGCCAGAAATAACTTGCCCATCCTCTAATTCTCCTTGAAGTAGCTCAAACTTTCTAATAGGATCAACGAATAAAAGGTCATCGCCTTTCTTTTGATCGTTTTCAGTCATATAATACGAAAAAGACAAAGAAGAAGAGACCCCCGTGTCAGAGACTAAAGATTTCGACCTCCTGTCTTTAGAGTCAAATCTAGCTGTGGCGCTAGAAGAAATACTTAAAGAGCAGTCTCTAGCTAATACTTCAATATTATTAATTTTTAGCTTTGTATTTTTAGAAGAGAATAACATTTAATAGTAGCTCCTTAACTTTTTAGAAGATGACAAAAGCTCGTTCGACGAGACCATTGATGATTCTGATAAAACCATAGGATTTTTCATTTTTAGATTTAAGTAATAGTCGCTTTCTAAAGTATGCAGGTTGATATCAAAAAAAGAATCATTATCTCTATATTGAATTTGAGTCTCCCTAAAAGTTTCTGCTATAGAGATATCTTCTACGGCTTTTTGATAAAGTACTTTAACAGGAAACTCTTGACCTACTTTATAAACAGTCTCATAAGCTAAAGAAAAAGAATAATTTAAAGACTCCAAAATAGAACCTTCGCTTTCCTGACTAGAAGAATTTGGAGATGATACTAGCTTTGTATAATTATTCATATCAGGAGAACGTATCGAGTTAGGAGATCTCTCAAATAAAGAGCTTTCCTCTTTAGAAGTTAATTCAGGGGTGATAGAGCCAGTTATTTCGCCGAATACCATAAAAGAAACAGAAAACTCTATAATAGAATAAGGAGAAATAGAAAAAGATAAAGACTCTAAAGCCGCTTTATTAGAAGTAAGGCCCGAGAAATCAAAATCAAAAAAATCAAAATCAGACTGTTTATTTTCTTTAATTTGTTTTACGAAATGAGTTAAGAAATCTCCTTCGCCTTTATTAGAGTCTATAATTTGAAATACAGGCACATAAGAGAAAGATAATTTGTAAGCTCTCGACGCAGTAGGAGATTGAGAGTGAATACCTGACCTACCTAAAGAATAAATAGGCTCTTGAAAAGACTCTTGAGATATAGTTAAATTAGTAGCTAATATATTGACATCGTTAATCTTTAACGGTAATTGATCGTATTTAGCGTGTCTCATAATTCTAAGCTCTTGTTTCCAATTAAAGATAAGTTTAAAACTGCAGATCCATCGACAGAAGCGGAAAGCTTTTCAGATTCTATTATTGCATCTTCTATTTCAAAAAACTGTATTTGGTTTTCAGAAGAGTTTTCATTTATTGTTAGTCTCACGTTTTTAAAAAATGATGATTTTTCTATATTCCTCATATTCTCTATTTCGTAATCATCAATCTCTATAGTAAAATTTACTGAAAATTGCAACGGACCAATCAAAGATACTTCTTCAGGTTTTTTAGAGTTATAACTGTAAATAGGCTTTCTTTTCGCCGAAGCAGACAAAGAGTAATTTTGGACTCTATTAGTTTTAAAAACGTCATCCAGCTCTAATTCAATAGAGTTATAGCCAGCAACTTTAAAAGAGTCATTATAAGAAAAATCAAAAGGCTCTTTTGTTTCGCTTTTTAGTAATTCTCCATAAACATCAGCCTGCATTGAAATAGACGGTATTTCTCCTATAGAGCAAGAAGAAGAATAAGATATTAAATGAGCATCTTCAAACAGCAAACCTTCCTTTTTATATTCTAACTTTCCATTAAAACCGTCAGAAGTAAAAAGTTTTGCATAGAAAGGATCATTATAAAACAATAAAGAATTAACATTAATAACTGCTGTTTGAGGGGAAGTAGGAGAATAAAAGGTTTTTTTAGACCCTAAAACAGAAAAAGAAGACATGGTAGATTTGTAGTCGATAGAAATATCCTGAACTCCATTTACATAACTGTAAACGCCTCCTTGCTCTTCCAAAAAAAACCTTTGACCACCCCTCTTTATTCTCGATAACATCGGAAATACTTACACTTTTTAGTGTAAGGAATGCTAAGGAAAAAGGATGAATATTAATAATAGTATTTCTAATGTGGAAGAATGGGATCAGAGTAAAAGTTACAACAAAAACTCCATTGTTAAAATACTCGATACCAGCGACGAAATTGAAGGTTATACTAATGTTTCTTATTATTACTCCTTGAAAAACGTAACAGCTAACTCTGAATCTCCATCTACAAAAAAAGATTTATGGGGAGGCTACTTCACTCAAAGCAGTCCAAAAAAACCAGAATTTTTATGGAAACCTTCGTATAATAGCTCGGTAAACCACACTCCATCTATTCATATTTCAAAGTTCGGAGAAGGATATGAACAAAGATTCAGAAAAGGAATATTCAATGATTACATAGAAATAAATATAACATTTGAGCATAGAGACACTCAAGAAGCTCGATGCATAAATCATTTTCTAAAACAAAGACAAGGAGTTGAAGCTTTTTACTTTAAGCATATCCCAGAATTACACCAAGATACAGGAGATGATAATTATAGAAAGCTATTCATATGTGAAAAATGGACTAGTAACTTCGAGTTTTTTAATAACCACAGTATAACCGCAATGTTCAGGCAAGTGAATACATGAGCAATTATCAAGAAATAAATAAAGAACAAGCTCAAAAGACTAACAAGTCTTTGTCTTCAGAGCTAATGTCTTTAAATCCTTCTACACTATTAACTTTCTTCGAATTAGATATATCTACTGTAGAAAAAATAACCCAATCTTCAATAGAAGACGCGAAACCTGCTTCTTCTGAAGAAAAAATAATAAGATTTCATAATAATAAAGAATTTCCAAGAAAAAATATAATCTGGCAAGGAAAGGAATTTTACCCTGCGCCCATACAAGCGGAAGGTTTCGATATATCTTCTAGAGGAGTGCTACCTACTCCAAAATTACATATGATTGTCGATTCTAGAGAAGATCACATTGAATCTCTTTCAAGTATTAGAAAAATCTCCAGAGAGCATGGAGACATAATAGGCTCTAAAATAACAAGAATAAGAACTTTCTTAAAATATATAGATAAAGAAAATTTTTACAAGGCAGATTCATATGTAAATCCCGGATTAAAAACAGGAGATATAATTCTTCCAAATGATTTTGAGCCTGACCCTTACGCAGAATTACCTAGAGATATATTTTACGTAGAGAGAAAAACTAACGAATCTCCAACCGAAATATCTTTTGAGCTTTCTTCATTGATAGATGTCGAAGGTATAAAACTTCCAAGAAGAGTGATCACTTCAACGAAATGCTCTTTTAAATACAGGGGATGCGGATGTTTCTATGAATCAAAAGGGGAAAATCTATTAAAAAGGTGCGAGTCCGAAAACGTTAGACTTTTAAAAAAAGCTCCAGCTATATCTAATAACCAAGACGAAATAATAGAGTCTTTAATAGGCGCAAAAGTAAAAGATACAGCGTGGAAATACGAAGAATGGAACGGAAACAGTCAAGGAGAATATGAAGCAGGACAGGTCACATACATTAATCGTAATGACATAAACTATTATTATGTTTTAAAAAAGAGTCTAGGACAAAAACCTCCTGCTCCACCTAATGAAGAATACTGGATAGCCGACTCTTGCTCTAAAAATTTAATAGGATGTAGACAAAGATGGGGATACCAAAGTAAAGCTGATTTTTCAGGATCAGACTTCACAAAAGGAGAGTTGCAATTCGGGGGGTTTCCTAACGCTACTAGAATAAACCAATTCTAAAATGAATATTAACGATAATGTAAAATCAGAAATAAAGAATCATGCTTTAGAGGATTCTAAGCGAGAATGCTGCGGTTTTCTAGTTTTGCCTCCAAAGTCTTTTAATCTAAAAGTTGTAAAAGCTAAGAATATAGCGGAAAGGCCGGAGCATTTTTTTAAAGCTGACCCAGTAGATTATTTAAGAGCTTGTGACGAAGGAGATATAAAAACCGTTTATCACTCTCACATTGACGACAATAATGAATTCAGTAATAACGATAAGTTAAATAGCAAAAAACATAAAGTAGATTATTTATTGTATAATATTAAAGCTGACAATTTCTTTGTTTACGGACATAAAAGAAATTCTGTGGCAGATATAACTAAACCGTTTAAATGGGGAGTAAATGACTGTTTTACTACAGTAAGAGACTTTTTAAAAAAATCAATAGCTAAAGAATTAATATTACCTAAATGGTATAAAACTCACGACGAGCACTGGTCGAAAAAACACCCTCTTGCTGTTCAAGAAATAATACAGCTAAATCCTATTTTAAAAAACATAATTTTTACAGATGAGAGGCAGCTTCAGAAAAATGACATAATCTGTTTTTCTGTTTCTGAAAAAATAAAAACGGAAGATCATTTTGGGGTTTACGTGGGCAACTCTCAATTTTATCACCTACCTATGAATAAATTTCCTATCTTTCAAGATTTAAGTCATTTTTATTCAAGTAAAATAACCTCAGTATACAGACCAATATGACAAAAGTTACATTACATGGAAATCTTTCGGAAAAAGTCGGTAAAAAAATATGGAATCTATCTGTCTCTAGCGTAAAAGAGGCTCTTTCCGCTATAGAAATACAATCAAAAAAACTTTATAAAACTTTTATTCAAAATGATAAAAAAGACATAAAGTATAGAATCTTGATAAACGGAAGAGATTTTTTATTTGATAAAGAAAAAGGCGTTGACACCGAAGAAGGGCTAAATTCTTCTGAATTAGCCATGAATCTATCTAATATAAAAACTATAGATTTTATTCCAGTTATTGAAGGAGCAGGAGGAGGCGGTGATGACGGAGGAACAGGCGCAAAATCTATTATAGCTATAGTAGTAGGAATACTTCTTATAGTTTTTTCTGGCGGTAACCCAGCTGTGATTATGGCTGGCATAGGATTAATAGCTGCGGGAGTAACAAACCTTTTGACTCCAAAACCTAAATTTGACGACTTTGAAGAAATAGAAGGAGGAGGAGGAAGAAAAAACGAGCTTTTTTCCGGTCCTCAAAATACAATAAGAGAAGGAGGCCCCGTCTTCGTTGGTTACGGAAGATTACTTATAGGATCTCACGTTATTTATTCCTCAATCAAAACTTTTGACGTTGAAAACGGAGAAGAAGTAGATAAAAGTAAATATACGAGATATAGTTACTGGGGTAACGAATATTACGGTTTAGATTACAGGCGAAAAATAAAAGTCGAAGAAGAAGGCACACAAAATATTTCTAATTTAGCCAAAAAACAAATTATCGACGAAAGAGATTTCTCTTCTCTCTCTAAACCTAAACAAAATAAAGTTGGAGAAGTGACTAATTATCCGGGAGGAGAAAAAACTGAATATCTTTTTGAATTGCAAGACGGCAGCTATTTTTACTGTAACAAAGAAGAATCCTAAACAAAAGATCTAAAATGGGAAAAAAAGGAAAAGAACACGAACCAAGAAAAGCTATAACTGACGAACAGGGAGTTTTAATACCTTCCGGTAGTAATACAAAGCTGTATTCTTCTATTTCCGAAATATTCGTTGCAGATCTTTTATGCGAGGGAGAAATAGAAGGAATAGTTAGCGGAGATTATATACTTCAAGGACAAATAAACGAAACAGGTTATACATCAGCTGAATATATTCCGTATGCGGCACAAGGAAAAGAAGATAGCGAAGATACGTCTTTAGGTTTTTTAAAATCTGTTTATTGGAATGAGGTTCCAGTGGTAGACAGTGAAGGATATTATAATTTTCCAGAAATAAATTTAAAAGAAGTCAAAGGGTCTCCTACCGGTCTGGCTCCTACGTTAAATTCTGAATTATCAAACAATTCTGCAGAACAGCTTCAAGATGATATGCAGATGTCTTTATTCAGAAATATAGGAGATAGACTCTTTGGTCCGCCTATAGAAGTTGGTGAAAAAGCTCCAAAATATTACAAAACAAATCAAGCATATATAGCAAAAGGGAACGCTAGTTTTTGGTACTCGAATTATGAATCTCAATATGGTCAAGCATTAATAGAAGACGAAAATAAAACTAGAGTTTTTGTCGGAATAGTCGGAGCAGGAACGCAGGACGAGAGAAGGATTATAGGTGAAGAAGTAAACTTGAACCAAAACGCTGGGTCAAATAACCAAACGAATTCTAATGAGACAGGAGAGCCCACTTTAAAAGGGGAAAAAATTGATAGAAATGCAAAAACATATACTGTTTCAAATAAAGAATGTGTTAAGGTCGCTGTTAACATAAGAGTTCCTAATTTAACAGAACAAATAAAAGACGATACTACAGACAATATTAGCAACGATTCCAAATCTTTTTCTTCACAGAGAAAAGGTACGTCTCAAAGTGGAAATCAACAACCATACGGGCAAGGAGATTTGAGAGCTCGAAAAATAACGTATCAAGTATATTTCAGACCAGTTTTTGACACAAGGCATTCTAAATCTAGCTTTTTCCAAGAAGATTTTTCTAGTTTAAATACAGACGGTATCTTAATTAAGCAATTAAAAGAAGTAGGGTTGATTAAATCAGAAGATAGAACAATAGAAGAAAAATTAATAAAAATCCTAGATTCAAACGGTTTTTCTGACTATATCGAAAATACTGACCAATTAGTTAATTTAAACAACAAGATAGAGCTTTCGAAATTCTTGTCGCTTTTACTAGTTGAATCTAAGGGTTCTTTTCCTTGGAAGCTAGCTTATGAAGATGAAATTTTCGGAAGATTCGATCAACCTTACCTAAGAAGCAGAACGGTAAATTTAGAAAATTACGGTATCGACATCTGGAATGGAAATGCCGTAAAAGATTACGAACTTTTCCAAGGTTGGGAAATCAAAATAGTAAGACTTACTCCAGACTCTGTTCACACTTATCTAAGAAATCAAAGTTTTGTAGATTCTTTAGTCGAAATATATAAGCCTAAGATGAGATACCCTTACTGCGCTATGGTATACTCTAAATTTGGCGCAGATAATTTTTCGGCTGCTCCCGCTAGATCATATGATTCAAAACTTATAAAGGTAAAAATACCAAATAATTATGACCCAATTAAAAAAACTTACGGTATAAGCGCAGCTTTCGTTAAAGACGGAGGCGAGTATAACCTTTCTCCTGATGCTGAAGAATCATTAATCCCCATAGGCACAACCTTATGCTATGACGACGATGGAAAAACTTATCATAAAAAGTATTCAGGAGATATAAAAATAGACTTAGATAATCATGAACCGAATTACATTTCTACTATAGATAATGCTGGAAAGGGAACTGACCCTAATCAATTTTGGAATGGAGAATTCAAGAAAGAGAAGTATTGGACAGATAATCCTGCATGGTGCTTTTATGACTTAATGACAAACTTTAGATATGGATTAGGGGAATATATCAATACAGAATCAATGGATAAATGGACTCTTTACGATATATCTAAATATTGTGACGTTTTAGTTTACGATAACAAAGGAAGCATAGAGCCAAGATTCACTTTTAATCATCTAATTATTTCAAGAGACGAAGCTTACAAAATCCTCAATGACCTAGCTTCTGCTTTTCGAAGCATGTTATATTATGCTTTTGGACAAATCTATGTTGTTCAAGATAAGCCTAAAGAACCTGTGTATCATTTTAATAATGCTAACGTTATAGATGGAAAATTTAAATACTCGTCTTCTGCAAGGAAAGCTCGACATACAGTAGCTCTTGTTAGATACATAGATAAGCATAGTATGTACAAACCTGCTTTGTCTTACACTGAAGATCCAGAAGGAATAAGAAGGTATGGTATACGAGAAATACAAACCAGTGCTATAGGCTGTACTAGCGAAGCCCAAGCTAAAAGGTTCGGGGATTGGATGCTTAAAAGTGAAAATCTAGAAACCGAATCTATAAGTTTTTCCGCAGGGATAGAGTCTTCTTATTTGAGACCCGGCGATGTGTTTTCTGTTTACGATAGATACAGAAATAAATCAAAGCTTTCAGGAAGAACTCTAGAGATAAGGCACGATTGTCGATTAGATATAGATGAAGATCAAAAAAATGAACTTTCAAAAGATCTAACAGAAGAGAAAAGAGACACTATAACATTTTCTCCGTTTGAAGATAGCCCAAGCGAAGAAGTCCTTGAGTCTAAATTTATTTTTCCTGTACCTTTTAAATACAGCGCTGAAATCTACGAAAGTAACCTTTTGAGTGATGAAGTTTTTACAAGCAGAATTCCGGCTAGCTCTGTTTTTACAGGGAACGGAGAAACATCTGGTTATACCCTTAGCTTTACACCTAGTAATCATGAACACATAAAGGTCTTTATTGGTGATCTGGAGATTTCGAATGAAAATTATGTCATATCTGGAAAAGTCCTAACAATGACAGAAATAGTTCCTAACGGAGCCGTTCTTAAAGTATATAACTTTTGGTGGGCTAACCCCGTTTTCAATAAAGTCGTAATCAAGAAAATAATAAATCCAGAAAAATTAAAGCAAGAAAAAGAACTAATACTAAGTGAAGGCTTAACTAAAAAAGACAACGGGGCAAAAGTAAAAATTAATCAAGTAAAAAAAGATGGTAATCTAGAAGATTTTAAAGACTGGTTAAATGATTTTTATACAAAATTAGAAAACGAGGATGCATCTTTTTCTAACCAGACTACTTTTTATATACCTTATGAAATAAAAAAAGGAAAAGAAGTTTTAGTCGGAGGAAGAAAACAAATAATGGAAGAGATAAAAAAAGCGGTAGAAGCTAACGAGAAAGGGTCTATTTTAGATCTAGGCTTAGACTCTTCTCCGTTTAAAAACTGTTATCTTGAAGGTGACGAAAGACTTAATCCAGATGAAAATTTAAAATACATCCTAAATATAAACCCGTATACCCAAGTTTTTAACAGGGAAAATGATGGGACTTTTGAAGAAAATATAGTAGAGCCATTTACTCTGGAAAACGGTGCATCCAATAAAAGATATTACCACATAGGAGAAGAATCTTTTTCAACTTTTGGGCATAACTTTAAAAAAATCGCAGCAAATGGAGAAATTACATATAACGAAGATTGCGAGCCTGATAAATGCGAAGATAATATTTTTACAAAAATATATAGAGATGTAAAAAAAGACGATGAAATAACATTTGACTACGAGATAAAAAAAGCTTACTTGTCGAGTAGCGAGACTCAACCTTTTAATAATAATAATACGTATACAAATGACCCTAGTTCAGAAAATCTTATAGAAACCAACCAAAACTTAATATCTTTAACACCCGATAAGAAAACTATAACTATTTTAAAACTAGGAGACTATGAAGGAGACTTTAAAGAAGCAGCTTTAATAGTTGTTCTTGAAAAACAAAATGTGACAAGCTATATAAATCATTTTAGTGATCCAAATATTACTTCGGATTCAGAAACTGAAGATTATTTTTTTGAAGGAATAGATATTGCTGGTAGCTTTATTAAGCAAGTAGCTAGACATTCTGGAGAAATATCCTCAGAAGAAGAATATACAAAAGTAGAAGTAGCTTCGGATTTGGAAGGAAAAGGAAGCGATTCATCTTCTATCGAGGAAGGAATAAGAAATTCATTTGTTTTATTAGAAACAAATATAGATAAAAATCAAAAAACAGAAACAGTAAAAAAAGAAATAGCGAAAGCTTTAAACGAAAATCTTGAGGATTACATAACTTTTACGGAAAGTAGCGAAAGCTCTTTATTTTATTATAAAGATAGTAGCGGAGAGTTTGATTTTTCTATAGAAGAAGGTAATTCGGGCTATATACTTATAAAGTTATATGGAGTATTTACTAAAACAGTAGATTTAGGTTATTCAGCAGATCTTCAGTTTGTAAACGGTTCTAATATAAATACTACGAACTATGGTAAAAATCATATTGAAGGAGATTGCATAACGCTTGACAGACCAATAAAACTAAACGAAAACACGAAGTATAACTTCTCAATTCTAACGCCTAGTTTTAATTACGAGAATAACGAAGAAAGAAGAATTACGGATTTAGATTCTAGAGACTCTAAAAATATAAGAAAACCTTTAGTTCAAAAATTAGATTTCTTAGGTTTTCAAGCCGTACAAGAAACAGGAAGTTATTATTCTGATTATCAAAAGAACGGGAAAGGAATAGTTACGAAAATATACTTTAACGGAGACGAAGAAACTAGTGTTTTAAATACTGACGATTTTGAAATAAAACCTTATAATAATTATGTATGGTCTATAGAACCTGATTTTGAAGGATGCGAAATAGATTATTCGGATAAAAACTCAAATGAGCTTATGTCTGGTCATTTAGACTATTATAGAGTTATAAACATTAAAGAAGAAGAAAATGAATACGAAATAAACGCGCTCCAGTACAGTTATTCAAAGTACGCAGATTCAGATTGTTCTGAAAATAATATAAACTTAAACTCTAATTACTGCAGTAGAGACGTAAAAATAGAGACAGTAACGAAAGAGCCATAAGCCATCTAGATATGACTGATAAAGCAGAAAAAAAAATAAAGTTAGAATATACTAGAACAAATAATTCTAGCGGAAACGTATGTCTTAAGTATGACGAAGTTTACGTTATCGTAAAAGCAGGAAGCAAATTTGAAGAAAACTCTAATGTAAATGCCCCAACCGAAACGATAGCTAGACTAGCTCAATTCAATGATCATTCAGAACAAGGTTGTTTTGTAGATAACCAAGGAAATTTCACCTCTTCTAAAGTTACCGCTTTATCCAATGACGAAAGCGAACAAGATACTGAAGATGCCGCTTTATCCAATGACGAAAGCGAAAATGAAGACGATTCTGCGATCTTACGTATTTTTATACCTGATCGGCCAATTAGATATTATCTTAGTATTTGGGGATACGGAAGAAGCAATAATAGGCTATACGGACCTTTCTTTCACGAAATAGATAATTCAAGGAGTAAAGGTGGGAAAACTCCATATGCAGATATAAAGGTTACAAACTTAAGAAGATATAGCTCTGAATACAGTAGAGAAATACTGTATGATAAACAAAATAAAGACAGTGACATAAATACTCTTCAGTTTTCATATTTTGTAGCTTTACCAGAAAGCGAAAAAATATATTTCCAAGAATTACCAAAAAGAATTTGCATCGTATACAAAAAAGGAACTCCTGTTTTATATCTATACGGAGAAGATTTAATTACTCTCTACAAACATACAGAAGAACAAATGTCGGAATCTGATACAGGAGAACAAATACCGAAACCTGAAGAAGGTCCGTATTTAGACATTCTTTCTATACCTTATATATTCTTCTCTCCTTTAATAAATAAACAGTTTGAGGAAAATGCCCGAAATGAGGAAAATGCCCGAAAATTAACAAATGATGAAAATTTAATTGATACAGATGATTATAAATATTTCAACCCGTTTGGGAATTCTTCAAATTTAAAATTCATAATGGATGAAGCTTTCACTGAAGATGAAAATGGTTATACTCTTTGGGTTGGTTCTTACGATCCTTCAAGCTTTTCTAATCCGAGTTTACTAAAATTTGATGAGCCAAATGGCGAAGATGCAGTTGATTTTGATATAGACATTATTCCGTCTTCTAGAATAGTAATTAGCGGTAACCCAAGCGTTAAAAGCGGAGCTAGATTTACCAAAGCTTTAG
>ERZ1046148.285-NODE-285-length-32307-cov-9.558880_pt1 | contig 32307 bp, 62 predicted proteins | sample MGYA00383090_ERZ1046148 | MGnify/ENA primary metagenome ERZ1046148 (study PRJEB29581, sample SAMEA5548360) | metagenome | biome: marine; feature: coastal; material: water | depth 25 m | study: Short-term variability in the microbial, nano- and picoplankton... | reverse complement strand
TGATGTATTAATAGAGTTTGATGTGAGTATGTTAAATAACAATAACTTTCAACAGATATTTCTACAATTACCTAATATCTTACAAGAAAGTGGTGAACCTGACTCTGATTTTATCTTAGATATTTTCAAAATAAAAACAAAAACACTTGACAATCAGGTGGATACGTTAGTAAATTCAGTATGTAAATGATGAGAAAAAATAAACAATTAACAGGTGCTTTCTATTTAAAACTCCCGACATTCAGAGATAACGATGAGTGGTTAGAAATGGGTGAAATGTCTTTTGGTAACTTCTACTCATATGGTGGGTTAAAATCATTGAATAACTTCTTGAGAATAGCTGAGAAGAAACCTGAGGCTATGGATAAAATTCAAATAAAAGACGATAAAAACAACAGCTATACAGCAGAAGAATTTGTCTTGTTGTTAACGGAAGTAGAGGTGATAGACAATGGCTAATATAGATTGGCAACAATACGAAGATGAATTGATGGAAGACACATTCAGAGAAAATATTGTAAGAAAACATAAAACTAAGAAAAAACAAAAGGAAAAAAAGAATGAGAAATCAAAAGATTATGGTATTCGTAAAAAGAATAATTAGTCTTCCAATACTATTCTTAATAGGATGTGGTGATGTGTATGAACCTGAACTACAAGTACAACCATATTGTAATATGCCTGATATCGACAACGATGGAGTATATGAACTTCAGTTAAGAGATACGTGGCAAACAACACATCCAATAGATTTTGTAGTTAAAGTAGATGGAGAACCTGTAGAGTATGCTGATATAGATTTTAGGTCTAATTTGTATTGGGCCTTAGATGATACTATAGGATATTTTGAACATCAATGGTTAACAGACGATATGGAATACAATACATATGGTACAAGTTATGTTATTGGTGGTAATCTACACGATTTAGTACCTACAACAAACTACAGCAGTTTGACAGATGACGATGGTACAACAAGAAATATGATAGCTCCTGTCAAGACAATGATTGGAGATACTTTGATTTTAGTATATGATGTGTACGTTGGTACATATGATGTAGATGGGTTAATAGATACAATAAAAATAAGCTTGGAGTAATACAATGGCAAGAAAAGGTCCGTTTGGAAGTAACGGTAAAGAAACAAAAGCTCGTAAGAAGACGAGACAAGGTAATGGTCGTGGTACAAAGTTTAGTACACGAGTAGGTTCAAAAAGAAACAAGAAAAAGAAATATAGAGGTCAAGGGAGAGCATAATGCCGTATTTAGAACGTTATATAATTCAAGAGAACGATGTCTTTCAGACCGTTGAAATCACAGAAGAACAAGCTGAAGAATATAAAAAGTTTGAAGCAGGTGAAATTGAAGACCCTCAATGGTTAGAAGAAATGGATTGGGATGAAGGAGATAATGATTGGAGTCCCGCTAATGAAGTAGAAGTTTCGGTTAAACTAATGGTGGAGAAAGAAGAATGAAATGGGTGTTAATTAATAAAACAGATGAAGTAGCAGATACTTGTGAAATAGCAAGTAATGTTGGTGTATCAGGTGCAAAGACTTACTTTAGAAAAAGAAAACAAATAGATGAAGAATCTTTTGACAAACTTTGGAAAGTGATGAGTCAAGAACAATATCACAGAACTATGGAATTAGCAAACAGAGATGGTAAACAATACGAATGGTGGAAAGACGAACCAAAAGGTCCTGATGACGGGATTGATTATTAATTAGGGTGAACGTTTAATGTTCGGATACTATGCTGTCACTAAGCAATTAGAGTGACTAAACGGACTCACCCTATAATTTAACATAAAGGAAAGCAAGATGGAATATTACGAAGTAGATGTAATCTTTGAAGAAGAAGTTTCAACAAAGGGTGGCATCAAAATGAGAAAAGTAAGAAGAAAGTATTTAGTACAAGCACAGAGTGTAACGGCATCGGAAGCATTAGTTTATGAGTTCCTTTCAGAGAGTCCTTACAGCTATGAAGTAGTTTCTTCTAAAAAATCAAAAATTGTTGATGTAGTTTCTTCTTAGGTATATATTTATTGTCAACAGACATTGAATCCAACGTAAGGAAATAAAATGAATCAAGCAGACAGAAAAGAATTTGATATTATTCATAACAAAATAGATAATATCAAAGAGGACATTGTCCAAATGAATAAAGATATCAACAATGCTCATCAGAAAACGGATGAGAATCTCAAGTTCATCAAAGAAAGTTTATTCAATCCACACGAAGGGTTATGGGCCGAAACAAAATTAAATACACAATTCAGAGAAGATACAAAGAAATGGAGAACAATGATTACAAGCGCGTTAGTAGCAGTATTCGGCAAGTGGGTATACGACATACTCGGTTGACGAAGCAACAGCGATACGCAACAACGAAAAAAATTCTTACAAAAGGGTTATTTGTGTCCTTATACACAATAATGTTTTCATTGAATCCACTACTCTCCAAGCAATCTCAAGACGATTTAGTTCTCTCATCGGATATCAAACTATCCAAAACCGAGTTACAACAAATCAAGAACAAGATTTCACAAGAGAGAATCGTGGCTCCATGTTGGATACATATAGGTGATAAAATGTATTTAATAGAAAAGAAACCATTGGAGCAACCAAGTGACAAAGAAAGTAAAGGAAATCCTTTCCCCAATCAAAACAATAAACATAAAACTTGACGAAAAAGACATCGAGGACTCTCTCTTAGAATTAAAAAGAAGAGTTGGGTCACCTAAGTTATTATTTAGGAGAAGAAAATGATTCGATATACAGACTTAAAATTTCAAAAAGAACAAGAGGAAGCTCTCGTAAGAAGTCAAACAATGTTAATGTTAGATAGAAATCAAGGCAAGGCACACATAATAAGAAAGGTGATAAAAAGATTTTTAGGTTGTATTAAACTTTAAAAGGTGTTATATTTCTATATGTTAAGTGACAATCAAAAAGAAAACTTAGAGTATATGGCTATGGGAGTAGCAATAGGGATAGGAATAGGCTATGTACTTGCAATGTATATGATATATCTATAATATGAATAAATGGAATAAAGTAGAAAAGAAGCAATCGTTCTCTAAGCAAGATGAGTATTGGGAGTATTTTAAGTTAGGAATACTGATATGTATAGCACTTGGTTATATGTATCTTCTGTGGTTCTAAACGTAGTCTATTTGGTTGGGAAAGGCTACGCCTTACTGAAGATAACCAATCTCATTATGATATGCGTATTATTGATATATGAGAAATGTGTTAATAATACTTAATAACATTATATGTATATATAACTAAGAAGAAAGTTATACTATAACATATGAAAAATACTAATACCTCTTCCTCCCTCGAAAGTCAAGAAATATCTGAACCTTTTGATAGTCAAAAGCCATCAAGCCCCGATTATCACTATATAAAGGTCCCTACATATAAAGGATTACAGATATCCAAGTCCCGTATACAATGGGCTATTCACAACACAGAATCTATGACACAGGCAGCTCGATTACTTGGAGTTTCCTATAATACCTTTAAGAAGTATGCTAAGCAATATGATATATTTAAAGTAGCTCCTCACTCAGGGCCAAACAAAGGACCATTACACTTTAATTGGAATGAACGTGCTAATGCTATATTAGAAGGAAAACACCCTAATTATCCTATACAAAAGCTACAATGGCTAATGTTAAAGGAAGGTAAGTTAGTTGATGTTTGTTATGAGTGTAATCATCAGAAGAAGAGAGTCCGAGATAATAAGTCTCCTTTATTAATAGACTTCTTGGATAAGGACCATCATAACCATCAGATAGACAATATGCGTATGTTATGTTATAATTGTTATTTTCTATTAGACCGACCAATGATACCTATGTCTAAGAAATACCAAGAACAGAAACGTATGGCCGACTCTATGAACCACTTCCAAGACAAGTTTGAAGAGATATTAGAGGAAAAGACTGACGAGATAGACGAGAAAATCCAGGCCATAGACGAAATAGACGATTTAGACAAGGCCAAGCCAAAAGTAGAAGACTTTAAATGGGGCGATATTGCTATGCCTGACAAGTTCTAATTCTTTTTGGCCGCTCCAAAACCCCGAAATTTAACACCTTTTACCTATATAGGGCAACCTTTTTCTTCTCTCGAGGATAATCTTTTCTTAGTTTTATTCTAATCCAAGTGGACAATCCAAGGATTTGGGGCTTTCTGATTAGGTTTCACGGCCATGGAGAGCAAAATAAATAAAGAAAACGGTTGTCCTGTATTGGTTTATTCCGTATATTCATATGTTGATTGAGATGATTACTGATTGATTTCAGATTGGGCGTTCAAGGAGTGAGATATCATAGTCTTTGCGTCGCACGAGTACCGGGTGAAGGTTGACAACGAGAGTTCAAGTCTCTCGCACTTGCAAAGAATCATCAATCTAAAAGAGTGAGGCATCACTTCAATACTAAAAGACAGAGTAGCTCTCTGTCTTTTTTTATTTCAACGGGTTAGTGATACTAACCCTTTGGATACTAACCCTTTGAAAAACATAATATTTGTCGATTGTAATCGAAGAATTATATAGAATAGGCGTGGTAGCAATAATAATAATAAGCACCTAACTGAAAATATAGGTTGTCCTATATACAGAATAAGTGTTATATTCACATATGATATAGAGAGATAAAATAAAGGAGTTACTACAGAGACAATGACATAATATAGCTCGCCTGTATACACAGATAGCGATAGTGCTGAAACGAGTGTGAAAGAGCGTAAACACACAATGAACTACTATAAGAGGATACTGCTAAGCGTGGTGTCCTCTTTCCACGGCTAAGGGGGAACGGACTTTCTCGTGAACTCAGCGCAGGAGGAGGTGGAAAGGCACCTCAAACTCGTTTTCCTATCGCGGACTATTTTTTCTCCTATAGGGGGTTAATAGTGGATACCCATCAGGATGGTAAAAATAATGTATCTTGTCGTCTATATCGACTACCTCGAACCACACTACCTTATCTGTTCCGCCCGCACTAAAAAACCCTACTTTTTGTAGGGTTACTTTTTCTACAAAAACCAATCCATCTCCGCTCAGATTCGTATATTGGAGTAATATTTATTAATATGAATAGAAACCAAATAAACAAAGGAAACAATCATGGAACAGATGCTACAAAAGGTTGTAGGCGAATATTCATGGTTACTTATAAGTGGAATAGCACTTCTGTTATTTCAGAACACCATTCGAGAAGCAGTCGATGGTATAATGGTTTTCTTGGGTAATGACTATAATGAAGACGATGTTGTTGAAGTTGATGGAGACCCTGGTCGTATAGTACGTGTCGGTTTGTGGAAGACCGTATTCTTTATATATCACGTTAAGAATGGAATGATAGTAGGAGGAAGTAAGTTAGTTGTGGCTAATTCTAAACTTAAAGACTTAAAGATAGAAAAGCCTTTACCTAACTTGGACTTATCTAAATATCAGGATTCTAATGATTAGGCTCCTGAAGTCTATCTTACTATATGAATTTAAGTTACCCGAGTTATTCAAGTCACGTAATGATGTGTTGGGATGGTTGAACTCACGAAAGCCTTTATCTCAACGCATCCGAGAGTATAACCGATTTGAATCGTAGTGTCCTTGTGTATGGGTAAACATATTTAGGTATCCACGAAGATTCCGGTTGTCCTATATAGTATTTCGTTGTTAACTTCTCTATATGAAAAAGAGTGATTACGAAAAAAATCATCGTATTTGTCGTGAGTTGCGTAAAGTTCTCGCCGATGCCATTTATATGCCACAACCGCCGAATGAGTATTCTCGTATGTTATCTTCTATGTTACAACAACTTCATTCTATCCAAGGCGCGTATCGTAAGAAGAAATCTAATATACCATTTAAAACGTTATCCGTTAAACAGATGAATGTTATTGATAAAGCTCTTGTTAAGTATAACAAATGGTTACGTAGAGATTCTGAAGATGCCGACTTTATATCGAATCGTAATCAACAATTAAAGAAATTAGATACCTTACTTATATTATGTGAAGAACATAGGTCTGCCAAGAATTATCATTATAACAGAAGAGTTGCTTATTCTATGAAAGAACAATTAATGAAACGTAAGATTCTGTTAACCAATAAGCAAAAGTTATTATGTAATAAAATGTTTAAAGAAACCAAAGAAACCGGTTGACCTGTATTGGTTTTTCGTGTTATATTTAGTTGTTATGAGAGACAAAAGGAGTTTTATGTTTAATAAATTTACTGACAAAGGTTCAAAGTATTCTTCGTTTTGGAGAAGTTCTTTTGATACCTCTTCAATCTTTGATGACTTTGATTCATCTGAAGACAAACCGAAAAGGAAAGGTAAGGATATCGTTCAGTTAGCGGCTCATCGTAGAGCCATTGCGAACTTTGTTCGTATCTGTACTTCTAAAGATATTCCTGTTCAATTCACAAGTGGTGGTGATTCTTATACTGATGGTAAGAAGGTTGTGTTGAGCGGTTCTGTTAATGATAAGAATTTTGATTCAACCGTTGGACTTGCTCTTCACGAGGCATCTCACATCGTCAAAACAGATTTCGATTCTCTCAAGAGTTTTCTTTCTCAAATGAGACAAGATAATATTCCTAATGAGGATATTATGAATATCAAGTCTATTGCCAATTACATCGAGGACAGAAGGATTGACTTTTATATGTACAAGTCTGCTCCCGGTTATATGGGTTACTATGATGCGATGTATGATAAGTATTTTCATTCCACTCACATTGACAAAGCTCTCAAGACTAATGTTTGGGATGAGCCGACTTATGAAAACTATATGAATCATTTAATTAATTTTACTAATATCAATCGTAATCTTGATTGTCTTCCAGGACTTCGTGAGATTTACAAAATGATTGATATGAGAAATATTTCTCGACTCTCTAACACAGAAGAAGTATTTGAGTTGGCTAAGGAGGTTCACGAATTTATTATGAATCAACTTCCAACTCAAGATGCTTCTCAAGATGGAGAAGGTGAAGATTCAGAAGGTCAAGAAGGTGATGACTCTCAAGGCGGTAGTGGTGATGGTGATGGTACTGAAGTTGACTCAGGTGATAAGGAGATGACTCCTTCTGATGATGCTAAAGCATCCGATGATTTATCTGACCGTCAAAAGAAAATGATTGACAATGCTGTTTCAAAGCAAAAAGACTTTATCAATGATGGTCCACGTAAAACTAAGTTGTCTAAAAAAGATGCGAAGGCTGTCAATTCAATGGACAAGTCTGAGGCTAAGATTCACGAGGCAGGTGAGAAGTATCAGGAAGATTCTTATTATCGTAAGAATGGTATTACAAGAGTTATTGAAATGGACTTGTCTAAGTCTGCTGTTGAAAATAACTTGATTCCGTGTGCTTCTTCTTCTACTTGGTATCAGGAAAGAAAGCAAGAGGTCATCAACAAAGGTTTACAGATGGGAACTATCTTAGGTCGTAAACTAAAGATACGTAACGAGGAGACTTCACTCAAGAGTACTCGTAGAGATACAGGACGTATTGACAAGAGATTGATTGCCGAGTTAGGTTTTGGTAATGACAGAGTTTTCTCTAACACTTTCAAAACAGATTATTCAGATGCTTTCATTCATATTTCTATTGATGTTTCAGGTTCAATGAGTGGTGACAAGTTTGACCAAGCGATGGTGAGTGCAGTAGCAGTTGCGAAGGCTTGTTCAATGATTGAAGGGATTGATGTCAAGATTAGTTTGAGGACTACTACTAATGAACATACTTATGGTCAATGTCTTCCATTCGTATTGAATGCTTATGATTCTCGTAAGGATTCAATTACTAAAGTCAAGTCTATGTTTTATATGCTTCATTCATCAGGAACTACTCCTGAAGGACTTTGTTTTGAGGCTGTTATGAAGTCTATCATTAGTGATTCAAAAGGTAAAGATTCTTACTTTGTAAACTACTCCGATGGAATGCCGATGTTTGGAAACAATGATATTGAGTATTATTATGATGGTGCGATTAAACACACTAAGTCTCAGGTTGATACAATGAAGAGAAATGGTATCAAGGTCCTTTCTTATTTCATTAGTGGTAATTATGAAAGTGAAAGGGAATCAAAAGACTTCAAAGGGATGTATGGTGCAGATGCTCAGTTCATCAATGTACAAAATGTATCAGCAATCGCAAGAACTATCAATAAAAAAATGATTGCCAAGTAATGAAAATAATTGAAAAAACCGGTTGACCTGTATAGGTTTTCCGTGTTATATTTATATGTTGTTCAGAGAGAAAAAATAAAGGAGTTCAAATGAATAAATATCCAATGATAATCAAAGTTGAAAGTGTGAATGGTAAGTTAATTGCTGTTGATGCTTCGGGTAATGAAGTGACCGATGTGGTCTCATATAGTACTCGTAAGAAAGCAGTTAGTAATGGTACTGCTCTTTTCAAAGCAGATGAAAATTCTAAAATCAAACAAGTTCCGTTAGAAGAGTTCGATAGAGCATCTAACGTTCCTGTTGCAGATGAACCTGTTGATGTTCCTGAAGAACAAGCAGAGGTAATGAATTTCATTTCTAATTCTTATTCACTAAAGCCTGAGTCGCTTGTAATGAAAGAATTGAAGTGGAAGTATTTAGTTCGTTCTGCTGTTCGTGGTCGTAACATTATGATGACAGGTCCTGCGGGTTGTGGTAAGACAATGGCAGCAAAGTCACTTGTCAATTCTCTTGACAGACCTGACTTCTATTTCAATCTTGGAGCGACTCAAGACCCAAGAGCAACTCTAATTGGTAATACTCACTTCGACAAGGAGAAAGGTACTTACTTCTCTGAGGCTTTGTTTGTCAAAGCAATTCAAACTGAGAATGCTGTGATTCTTCTTGATGAGTTGACAAGAGCTCATCCCGATGCCTGGAATATCTTGATGACGGTTCTTGACCAAGGTCAAAGATATTTGAGACTTGATGAGGCTCAAGGTCAGGCGACTATTGAGGTAGCAGATGGTGTTACTTTCATTGCGACAGCAAACATAGGTAATGAATACACAGCGACTCGTACTTTGGACAAGGCGTTGATGGACAGATTCATTATTGTTGAGATGGACTTGTTAAATGATTCAGAAGAGAAAGGTCTTCTTCAATATATGTTTCCTAATGGCAATGAGGCTGAGTTAGGTAAAGTAGCTGAGATAGCTCACTTGACTCGTGTCGAGGCTGTTTCTGAAAATGGTCGTTTTGCTTCAGGAGTTTCAACAAGGACTTCTGTTGAGATAGCAGGTCTCTTGTATGACGGGTTCACACTTGAGGAGTCGGCTGAAGTATGTATCTACCCTCAGTACTCTGCTGATGGTGGTGCTGACTCAGAGAGAACCTTTGTCAAGCAGTTAGTTCAAAAGTATGTCGGTGAAGAAGGTGATGGTAATCTATTCAATGATGTTGAGGATGAGGATAGTGGAGACAACGTAAGAGTCTAAATATATAGACTCTCTATAAGGGCCGGGTTTTACTCCTTTTTTCTCCCGGCCCTTTTTTTGTACATTAATGAAAAGGAAGTTTTTTGAAATTTTAGTCTATTTATTATTGATAGATTTTTGAAGTGAGTTTATGGTAGTTAAACTCACGGTGGTAGTGCCCTAGGTCTTTTATACTCCTTTCTCCTAGGGCACGTTTTTTAATCGAAAGGTTGGAGAGTTTCAATGGGAAAACAAGTTTATAAACATGGTTATAGTTGTAAGTTGGATAGAGTTGTAGATGGTGATACTTGCGATGCTATGATTGATTTAGGATTTGATGTTTGGGTACATAGTAGAATTAGATTTTATGGTGTCGATACTTGGGAAAGTAGAACAAAAGACCTTGAAGAGAAAGCTAAAGGGTTAGAAGCGAAAGCATACGTTAAAGATTTATTACAAAATTCTGATGACGGGAAGTTTAGTATTATATCACACGGACGTGGTAAGTACGGAAGAGTTCTTGGAGAAATTTTTGTTAAAGGTCACGAGCAATCAGTAAATGAATTACTTAAAGAAAACGGACACGCATACGAATATCACGGAGAGAAAAAGAAAGTCTTCGGAGAATAACATATTTTGGAGTGCCGGATTTGATTCGACTTTCCTACTATGTAAAAAACTGATAATAGATAAAGAAAAGGTAACTCCTTATTATTTAGATTTTGATATTGATATGTATAATCTTGATGGTGATGATTTACCTGCAGGAAGACATACTCGAAGTTTAGAAAAAAAAGTTTGTGGTATACTTGAATCATCAATTAAAGATAAGTTCCCACATACTGAAAATTTACTATCACCATTACAATTAGTAACGGAAGTAGAATTATCAGATGACATTACACGTAAGTGGAACTATTTAGTTGATACACATAAGATAGCACCACGTAACCTTAATCAAGTTTATTATTTAATCCAATATGCTAATTATAAAAAAGATATGTTTCAATATGGTATGGAAGGTGATGACAACCATGGTGGTGGAATGGATACGGTTGTTGATGATGACTATTCAAACTTTAGTCCTGAAACACGATTATTAAGAAAGCATTTACGTGAAGATAATACTATTTCAAATAACGAGGTTACCCAATTAGATATATTTAATTATATTACATTTCCAATAGCACGAATCTACAGAAAGCAAATGTTAGATTTATCTATTGAATATAATTTTAAGGACATACTTGAAAAGACTTGGTCGTGTAGATGGTTACAATTTAATGGCCAAAGATGTACAAAACATAGTTGTCCAAATATGTGTATTGAAAGCCAAGAGTTTATAAAAGAATATGATTTCAAAAGAGCATACTCAATTAAATAATTTTTATAAAGATAATGGATATTTAATCGTTAAAGATTTTATATCTGAACCTGAACATAAAAAACTTTTAGAGGTTTGTGATTACTATTATCAAAATAGGAAAGGTGGTAAAGATAATCTAAGGTTCAAATACAATACGAATGGAACAATGAATAAGATTGAAGGTGCGTGTTCTTATGAACCTTTATTTCTTGACCTTGCTTCTAATAAAACCTTAATTGACTCTGCACAAGTTTTAAGTAATATTGGTAATGATGTTGATGTTTATATCAGTAAATTTTTCCCTATGGAACCTAATGGAGGCCAATCTACATTTATGCATCAGGACAATTTTTATTTCAACGGTAATCCAAGTGAAATAATATCGTGTGCTGTTTATCTTGAAGATACTAATAAGGACAATGGATGTTTACGTATTGCTAAAGGTTCACATAACGATGGTATCTTTGAACATAATGTAGATAGTGGTATGCAAGGTATAAAATGGATAAATGAATCTACTATAAATAAATTTGAAATAGTTGATATCGTTGAAGAGGCACCCTTTGCTGTGTTCTTTAATATTAATAGTGTACATGGTTGTTATGAAAATAAATCTGATAGAACAAGATTCAGTTTAGCTTGGGAATATATTTCAAGTGATAATAGGTCTGTAGTTTCATCACAACAACCTTGGTGTGACAGGATGACGGTAGCATAATGTTTTTATCTGTAGTAGCTTGTTTTCGGAATGAATCTCATATACTTAAAGAATGGATTGAACATTACCTCGATGAAGGAGTAGACCAAATCATATTATGTGCTAACAGGAATGATGATGACTATAAACATATAACGGACCAATATGACAATATTATAATGTATACTGATGATTCTGCGAGTATACAATTAACGTGTAAGCCTCCTCATAATAAATACGGAACCAACATCTATTCTAAAATGATTAATGAAAACGAAAGTGAATGGTTTATTATAGTTGATGTAGATGAGTTTATGTATTCTAAAGGAAAATATAAAACTATAAAAGATTTACTGAAAGAACGTGGTTCAGAGTTTAATCAACTTATGGTACCTAATCTTGAGTTTCATAATAAGTTTCCAAATGAATCTATAACACAACCGGAAAGTGTTATCGATTTCTTTACCCAAAGTTCTCATCAAAAATCAGTAAAATCTATTGTTAGAAAAAGTTCTTTAGTTAAATGTAGATTACACGAACACAGGGTAACAGGTAGAACTACAAGTTCAAATTTAAAAGATGATTATGATTTAATATCTGAGTGGACTCAATCTAAATTTGTAAAGTGGAGAAAGCCTCCTACAGGAGAAAGTTTTATACATTGTAATCATTATAGGTTTCAAAGTAAAGATTATTTTTTTAAGGTTAAAGCAAACAGAGGATATGCTGACCGAAAAGATTCTTTGATGACAGAACAAAATCGGATGGAAGAATGGGGTCACGCAAACACACAAGAATATAATGATGATTTTGACTTAAAAGATAAAAAGAAAATGTATAAAAGAAAATAAGATTATATTTATATTAGAACACATAAACTTACTTTAGGAGTAAATAATGTTTGATAAATTTATTATAAAATACGATGAAAACGGTAACTTCACAAGTTCCGCTCATCCTAATGGTTGGAGTGAAATCTTCTCAGGTTCATTTGCCGACCGTGCTGCAAAACTCAAAGAACAGATAATAGGATATTATCCTACAGCATCTGTGGACCTAACCGCTACCGGTTCAAGCGACTTTATTGTTTCTTGTCAAGTGGGCGATGATGTTAGAGATATTTGGAATCGTCAAGAGCAAAGTAAATTTGATACTGATGAGTACATTGCACAGGGATTGAGTACGAACAGAGTGATTTATCAAACCATTCACAACGGGACATTAGCTGGTTCTTGTCACAAGTGGGTTGGTATACTTACCGGTTCAGCCGAATAAATAAACAATAAACAATAAGAGGTTACAAATGAGTAGACGCAAAATTTCTACCTTATTAAAGGGAGAGAAACGTTTGGCCAATGAGTCCTTCGAGGAATTTAAACTCAGACGCAAAGCGGAGAGGCTATTATTAAAACAATATCTTAAAGGAAATCCTGTTGAACCGACACAGGGTGTACCTAAAGAAAATCTCACATCTTGGAAATGAAACAGAAATTGTATCTAAAGGAAACTTATTTCTCTCATAACGGAACCTTATACAAAGGTGATAAAGTTCTTACTATGGACCCAACGTGGATGACTAAAAATTTTGTCAAAGTGACAGACCTATCAGGTAGAATTTACAAATTAGAAAGTAAGATTCTGACAGATAGTCACTAAATGTTTTTTAGTACACTTTTTGTATATAGTATAGTAACGAATCGCTCAAGTGAGGATTCACGTTAGTTCAAATGAATAACACAATAGGAGAAATAAAATGACTATATTTCACAAAATAGATAGAGACGCTTTCTTATCACCATTCGATAAAGTGTATGACCAAATGATGGAACAACACTTTCCTGAGATGGCACAACAAGTTGGCGTAAATCCAATGCAAGGTTCTGCATACCCAAAAGTTAATGTATATGAATATGAAGACAAGGTTGGCGTAATAGCTGAGATTCCAGGTCTTGATAAGAAACATATCGACATTGAAGTTGAAGATGGCATCCTCACCATCTCAGGTGACAAGCATGGTTTGCCTGAAGATAACGGTGCTAAAGTAATTCGTAGAGAATTAAAGACATCTTCTTTCAAAAGGTCATTCACCCTCGGTGAAGAACTTGATGGCGATAGTATAGATGCAAACTTTAAAGATGGTATTCTTTCAATATCTATTCCGAAGATAGCTCCGAAAAAGCCAAAGGTTAATAAAGTTAAAATCAAGTGAAATTAATCCCCCTCAAAGGAGATTTATATTTACTTAAAGGCATAGTGTCGGTTGATGTACACTTCTCAACTGAAGAGTTAAAGAAGCAGTATACAGCCGACACCGTGCTACGTAGAGGTCAAGAATGGTACTTAGTAGAAAAGATAATTGAGGCAGAATGGGAAGACTTATAACTATTTATTATTATGAAAGACGGATTTGTAACTATAACTGATTTTCTTGATGAAAACAAAATTGATAATGTAGAGAAGTTTGTAACAAAACTTCCTTTGTTTCCTAAGTTTATACAAACTATATTAGCTCATAGACATAAAGATTATAAGTTTAGTAGAGAAGATATGGATAAACTTTTTATTTATTTAATGAGAGATGACGATACTCAAGCGAGGGCTTAATGAATGAGTATGACATACTCCAACTAAAAAAACTTAAAGCAAAGCAAACATTTTTAGAATCAGTACACGAAGAGAAAAATTACATATTCCAATCTAAAGCCGTACCTTTGTTTCATACAGATTTTTCTGAGATTATCCCGACGCCTGAGAAACAAAAATTTAAGAATGAAAGGAAGAGACCACGTAAACTTGTAAATGATGTATTTAAAAAACTATCTACTAAACTACATCCTGATAGAGGTGGTGATAAAAAGATGTTTCAGAAAGCTAATGAAGCAAAAGAAAATAATAACTTATCAGAATTATTAGATATAGCAAATGAAGTTAATATGAAGATAGAGGATGATGAAACTATGATACCGATATTAAAAGAAAAAAATGTTATTGTAGAAAAAACTATAGAGATGATTGATAAAAGTTTAGCTTGGCAATGGTATCATATGGGTGAAAATGAGAAAAAACAAGCCCGTCCTATCTTCTTAGAAATATTAAAAAAAGAACTACAGGTTGATATTTAATATTATATGTTAGAATCATTTAAAAAATTCCCAACGTTAGTTGGGGCTACGGCGTTTTTCGTAGCATTCAATGCAGCATTTTTTTCTATATTCGGATTATCCAAATTGTTTTCCGGAGCATTTTGGTCTGTCGTATTTATGGCCACTTCATTAGAAGTTGGTAAACTTGTTACTGCAAGTTTTGTATATCAATATTGGAATAAACTTTCTACTTTAATGAGAGGGTACTTAATTAGTGCTGTAATCTTATTAGTCTTTATAACATCTATAGGTATCTTTGGATTCTTATCAAATGCTTATCAAGGAGCTACATTAAATTTTAAAAAAGAATCTACAACGTTATTAGCGTATGAAGAAAGATTAGACCAATTAGAAGAAGATAAAAAGTTTTTAAAAGAAGAATTAGACGCCCAAGTACAGGACTTACCTGATAACTATCGTACTGCACGTAGAAAGTTACGTGAACAATACAATCCTATGATACAAGATGTATCTAAAAAGATTATAGATATGAAACAAGAAATGTCTGAAATCGAAATAGGATTAGTACAAACAGGAGTAGATGTAGGTCCGGCTATATTTGTCGCAAAAGTTTTTGGGACAGATGTAGACACCGTTGTGACTTGGTTAATATTTGTTTTTATATTTGTTTTTGACCCATTAGCAGTTGTGCTAACAATCGGTTTTAATATTGCATTAGGTACTCGTGAGATGGAAATGTATATTAAAGAAGAGGAAGAAGAGGAAACAAAATCTGTTGAAATAGAACCTGACCCTGAAGACATACCTGAGATTGAGAAGAAGTCTGATGTTCACGTTCCATCTTCCTATGATGTAGTTGAGAAAGTAAAAAGTATCTTTATAAGAGGGAAAGACGGCCATAAAGTAGATTAAAAAAACGGTTGTCCTGTATTGATATTTTTTGTATATTCTTGTAAACAAAGCAGGAGATGTAATGAATAAAGAATCATTTGTGTTAGGCGTTAGCTTAACTTGTTTAATTGTAATGTTAGTTGCACCAAAGATAATTGATGTAACACCTATAGTAATTAAATCAGAAACAGACACGTTGAAAGTTGAGGTAGTAAAAACAATGCCAAACTTTCAATTAGAAGCACATCAAATCAAATCATCTTTAAACAAATCAAAACTAAAACATCTATTAATTTATACATATGCTTTGTGTGGAGAATATGATGTGAAGTATGATTTAGTGAAAGCTATAATCTCTACAGAATCAAGTTGGAACCATAGAGCAGTATCAACAAGTGATGCTCGTGGTCTTATGCAAATCAAACCACAAACGGCGTTTGCTGAGTTTAAAACACCTGTTCAAGACCTTTATGACCCTTATGTTAATGTCACCTTAGGTATTATGTATTTGTCAAGACTTACACATAGATATGATATGGACACGTTAGAAGAAATATTAACTGCTTATAGTCACGGACCTACTGCTACTAAAAACTATAGTGAACAATATGTAGCAAGTAACTTTTACGTTAACAAAGTATTGGAGAAATTAAACTAAGAAAAAGGTTGTCCTATATAGGTAAAAGGTGTTATATTTAGTTGTTATGAGAGACAAAAAACAAGGAGTTGTAATGAGTAAGAAATTCGACAAAGATTCATCGATTGACTTTTGGAACGCTATCAGCGAACTAATGTCAAACATCAAAAAAGACTATGCCAATTGGTCATCGTGGCCTGAAGGTATTGAAAGATTCAATGCCGGTGTCGATATGAAAATCGGTAAGAAATATACTAAGATACTTCAAGGAAATTCTGTTTGGGGATTCATTGCTAATGGTGATGGAGTTCTAAAAGGTATTCCTTATCAGAAAGGTGATGTCTTCAAAGCCGCAGGTTGGGCCGCTCCCGCTAAGTGGTCAAGAGGAAACATCTTCGATTCAAATCAAAACTATTTCAGATGGACAGGTCCTGATTATTTAATTTAAAATATCGGTTGACCTGTATATAGTTTTAGTGTTATATTTAGTTGTTATGAGAGATAAAAAAGAAATAAAACAATCGGAGAAAAAATAAATGAACAATCAAATAATAAATAAAGTCAACGCTCACATTAAAGAGATGAGACAATTTCAAGACCCTTCAGTAAAAAACATAATGATAGAAGTAAGAAATTCTTCTATACCATTATCTGTAAAAGTTGAACTGATTCAAAAGTTAAGTTTAGCTTCTGATAAGATAAGTGGTAAGTATGTTCCTGCGGGTCAACTAATGAGAGCTCCGAAGCATTCTACTAAAAGAAGAAATGTTTCATACAGAGCAAAGTACAAAGGTAACTTCAGTGGTGGTGGTGCTGGTTCAAGTAGGAGTACAAGTCAGTAATGAATAAAGAAAAAATATTAAAAATTCTTGAAGAGATTCTCGGCACGGTAAACGATGCTTATAGTTGTTGTCCTGAAGGTGATATAGGTACTGATACTTCAGATACAATGTACTACATTGACCACGCAAGAGATGAACTTGAAAAACTAATTATTAAAGTAGAAAAATAAAAGACGTTTTCTAAGAAAAGATATATATTTATATATAGAAGTTAATAACCAAGGGAACTGACTAATCAGTTCATAGTCCGAAACATAATTTTTGCTGACGAAAAAGACAGGTACAGCAAATAACTTGTAGTACGAATGAACAGATGTATTTGGAACCCTTACAAATACAAGGAGTGGCTTATGGCAACTCAAAGAGGAAAGACTTCCTTAAAAGTCAACGGTATCTACACCAAGTTTGTACCAATCAACAAGTTAAAACACAATCTGTTAAATGCGAAAGTCTATGGTGATTCGTATCTTGATGACAATGCTGAATACATTCAGACATTATCTGAGAGTATTCGTGAACATGGTTTAGACCACGCTTTAGAAGTATGTTCTGATGGATTTACTTTGATAGGTGGTCATCATAGATTAGATGCTATGACAGGAGCGGGTTATACAGAAATACCTGTAATAGTAACTGAGTTTGAGGCAGGAGATTTTGAATCTCCCGCCTCGAGGTTGGCTATGATGAATATGTTAGTACGTAATAATATGCAGAACACATATACACAATATCAACGTTGGAACCAAGCAGAAAGATGGTGTGAAGTATATGAAGCTAAATATGGTAAACAACCAAAAGAAAAGACTTACAATAAAGAGTTTGGTAAGTCTATTGGCTTTACTTGGACACCATTAGCATATGCGAGGGACTTAGTAGATGGATATCCATTTAATAAACCTACAGACCCTCCCAATAAAGACTACGCTGGTTTGCCAGCAACTATATACGTTCCGCCGAGAACTGACTTACTTGATAATGTTAAAGGTATTAAAGGTAGAAAGTCTCGTAGTTTTAAAAACGCTCACGATACTCAATTCAATGATGCAATAAATAAAGCAAAACAACTCAACAATAAAGAGCGAGTTAAACACAATCAACTTCCAATTGATAGAGCTGTTAGACTTGCTGTAGAAGAAGCATCTAAATGGGTTCGTGATTTGTTAGACTATAAAACAGAGTTTTGTGGACAAGAAGTTAGACTTGGCTATGACCAAGATGTCAATACAATGTCCGCAATGCTTCATGGTGGTGTAACTAAGTTATTACCTGCCGCACTTGAAGCCGAACTTGGTATAGAGTCTATCGCACCTGATGGCGGTTCACATTTTGATGTTATTGCTAAACCACAGAAAAAAACAGGTGGTTATGAATGGCAACTTGAAGTGAAGTGTAATGCTGGTAAGAAAGAGAATTGGTCAAGTGGAACAGATAAGATTGGGTACAATTTACTTATACGTGCTGATAATACTTTTACTGAGTTTTTCGTAGCGTATGTATATGTACCTGAAAAGTATCCTACTATAACACGAGACAAATTTGGTAAAGCTATAACGCCAAAAGATTGTTGGACAGGTGGTGGAGCACTCAAGACAAAGAAATTGTCTAAAGGGTGTTTGTCTACTTTGATAAACGGGATGGATGTAAAATTTCCAAAACGTTTTGATATTTCAGCAAAGAAACTAAGAGATGATGAATGGTTCGATGAGTTCCCTGTTCACGGTCGATGCATCTTAGGTAATATAAAAGAGACAACAAACGGTGTTACTCGAAAGATTGACATTCAATTAGAGTCTATAATTGGAAAGGGTTCCGAAAATGAAAAATCAAATGAAGTTACAAATACCTTCAGCATTCAGCAAGCTGTCTGATGATGATGCTTATGCGGCTACTATAGCTTACATTGACATTATGAAAGAGAATAATTATTCTACTGAACAATGTTTAATGATAGCAGAGCAGTTAGTTGCAGAAGCTCTTGGAGTTAATTGTGAATCAATTTACTTTAACGGGTAAACCAAACAATAAAAGAGGCGGTCTTTATGGCCGTCTCTTATATTTATATATATAATGTTTTTAAGTGAATTATTACATCCAATGCACCCTAATAAATTTCGTGAAGAAATATTAGGAAAGCAATTTTACTATTGGCGTGCACCTGTAGGTTCGAGTAATAGATACTCTACTTTATATACCTGGCAACATTTTGAAAATTATTTAAATAATTGGTCAAACGCTAATCACGTTCAGTTAGCCGGTATGACTCCAAAAGGAGAACCTAAGCCAGGTCATAAGTGGGATAAAGGTAAAGATGGTACACTTACTAAAGCAGAAGTGTACAATTATTGGAGACATGGACATTCTATAGTATTACCTTTTTGTGAATATCAATCACAAGATTTATGGACCGTTAACAATACTATTGAACGTGCTATGCCTTTTGGAAGAGGGTGTGCTAATATGTATTGTTCTTCAAGAGCTAATTCAAAAACATTTGAACCACATAGAGATAGTACAGAAAACTTTTTGTTTCATATAGATGGTCAAGTTGAATGGACTATTTATGAAGAGACAAAAGATAAGAAAAATTTAAAAAAGACGAATAGTTTTATATTAGGTAAGGGGGATTTATTATACATACCAATTGGTCTTTGGCATTCGACTAAACCATTGGGACCGAGATTAACAGCGAGTGTACACTTTCATCCTAAACCGGAAAAGGTTGTTAGAGATAAGATGTATGATTGGTATAGATGGTTCGAGTATCAGAGGGAAATAAAACTTTGATTAAGTATTGTCCCACCATAGTTGACAAAGGAAACAAAACAAAAAAATATAAAATATGTAACTGATTATCTCGATAAAAGATAAATCGGTCATGGTAATAAATAGTGAGAATAAATGAAAATAGACGTATTGGATAAAGGATTTATTGAAGTAGTAGATTCACTCGGAAATGATTTAACGGTAGTTAATTCTGCACGAGTATCATTTGGAAAAAGAAAATCTGTATGGTCAGCTTCAGACAGAAGATTATGTCACTACCTAGCAAAGTATAAACACTATTCACCGTTCAGACATTTACAAGTTCAGTTTCACATTAAAGCTCCTGAGTTTGTTATGCGACAATGGTATAAGCACGTAGTTGGAATCGAAACATCATCATCTCATTCAACTAAAGACCACGCTTGGAATGAGATAAGTGGAAGATATGTTCCTGTAGAAGATTTTTATACACCTGATGTTTGGAGAAAACAATCAGAAGATAATAAACAAGCATCTGAAGGTGTCTTGGATGAGTTACAACAGAAGAGGATGACATCTACTTATAATGAATATATGAGACAAGTTGAGATGGCGTATGATAGAATGATTGATGCGGGTATGGCTAAAGAACAAGCAAGAATAATCTTACCACTAAATCAATATACAGAAGTTTATTGGACTGCATCGTTTCAATCTATTATGAATTTTATCGAGTTACGAAATGAGAAAACATCTCAATGGGAGATACAAGAATATGCTAAGGCATTATTAGAATGTACTTCTAACACGTTTCCAAAGATAACTGAGATATGGGCTGAAGCACACGGATGGGAATGAAATCAGATGTAACATATAATAAACACGATAATCAAGTTATGGTTAAAACAGCCGGTGATTTGATTTATATTATATGCCACAAAGAAGAACAACAGGACAATGTTGTAAAAAGAATGACAACAGATAATTGTCTTTTAGAATCGTATGAAGAATGGGATGATGGTGATGATAAGAAATGGATATTAACATTTCGTGTATTAGATAATTATGAGGTAACGCCAAATCTAAATTAATGAAAATACTAATCGGAACACAACATTTAAAGCTAAATGGTATTGGAACTTATGTTGACTCCTTAACAACAGAACTTGAACGTAGAAGTCACGAGGTAGAAATAACTACACAACATATTGGACAGATAGGAATAAAACTAAGAAAAAACATAGTCAATATAAAGTCAACAATACAAAAAAAGTATGACCTAATAATAGTTTTCTCTAATACTAATTGTCGTGAAATAATTAGTAATGAAGTTGAAGGTTACTTAGTGTTTATGTTACAAGGTTTATATTTTAATAATGATATACCACGACAAGAATATTTAAAACGAATAGACAAAGTTTTTTCTCTAACAGAATCTTCTCGTAATGCTATTGCTAAACCCGGAGCATATGACTTCAAAGGGAAGTTTGAAATAAATAATTCTGTCAATAGTTTAGTGAAATATAATTCATTTACTTTTTTTAATAATGCAAGTTATAGTATTGAATCAGAAGTAGTACACAATCCTATAGATACAAGTAGGTACTATATTAAAAATGTATTGAGAGGTGTTCCAAAAGTTCTAATACTTTGTAAAAATAAAAATGCCGCTACTATAGTTAAAAATTCTTGTGATGAATTAGAATATGAATCAGAATGGCAACCTTCACCTACATATGAAAGTAATTCAGTAGATAAAAGATTTTGTTTAGATATGGAAGAAAAGATTAATAAATTTGATATTGTAGTTGGGATAGGTAGACCTATATTAGAAGCAATGTCTTGTGGTAGAAATGTTATCGTATTTGATAAAAGATTTTATTATAAAGTTTACCCTGCAGATGGATTTATTGATATGGATAATATTGACGATTCATCAAGATTTAATTTTTGTGGTAAAGATAAACTTTCTGATTATTCGGAAAAGAATATGATTGAAGAATTAAAAAAATATGATAAATCATTAATGGATAAATTCAGAATGTTTATTTTAGATAATCATAGTATTGAAGCATCTGTAAATAAAATATTAAAGGCATTTGTGTGAGTGAAGCTAAAGTAATAATAAAGACTGCTAACATTAAGCACAGACTAAAGTTGTTAGATGCGTTACCAATCAAGTATGATGTTGTAGTAAAATCTGCTTATTGTAAAAAGTGGCTCTTAGAAATTTTTAAGCCAAGACATTTATGTTTTACAGAAATAAATAAACTTGGAAACAGAAAAGACAAAACGATGTTAAAGATTCCGAATAAAAATAAAATGGTAGATGCCATAAAGAATTTTGAAAATGTTTGTTATGCCGATGCTGATACGTTAATAGAGTTTAAAGATTATGAACATAATCAAATCGTAATGGTAGATGATAAAGATAATAGAGAAGGTGTGTCGATAACAGAATTAGACAAGTTTGCTACCAAGTTAAAAAAAGCAGGAATGGATATGCCAAAAACTTGTTTTATAAATTATGGATGTTGTACAGGATGGCATCCTGATAAAGAAGTAATAGAGAGAGGAGTTTATGAAGCAAGAAAATATTTTGAAGAAGTATCTGTCGGAGGGTCGTTTGTTTTAAAACACGTTGATATTCTTGATAAGATAGATAAAGTTAGAGTCGGAGAATATCTTATGATGGGTACGATTCCTCATTTATATAGTAGTGATGATACGATTACAATAGAAGCTGAAATACTACAAACTAAAACTGATGGAGACATATTACTTGACTTAGGATATCAGAATATTACTAAAAATGCTAATCCTCAAATCAGATGTGTGAATAGTGATTATAGTGTAGTTAGTGAATCACCTTTACATAATTATTCAAAAGGAGATATGTATCGTATAAAACCTGATTATACAAGTTTTATTTTAGCTATGTCAAGTTTAAAAATAGTTTATGAATAATAAAAAAACCGGTTGACCTGTATTGGTTTTTCGTGTTATATTTAGTTGTTAACAAAGGAGTAATATATGACAATTAATGAAATTATTATCGAGGCGTTACACGACCCTGATAATTGGACTGCAGATGGTTCTGTAGATTGGAACTTTATTGATTCTGATTTATGGCTTCATCCTGAGTCAAAGAAGTTCTCTGATGAAGAGAAGATTTTAGGTTTAGATAATTTTCCTGATGAGTTAATACCTGTGACAGAATTGATTGATGGTATTCATACTCCAATCAATGCTCGTCAAACTCATCCAATACCTTAGGAGTTATAATGAAATTTAAACACATAGATTGGAAAGGCGCTGTCGTATTCTTCAACGGTTTTATGGCTAAAGTTGTAGACTTTGATGGCGTAGATAAATTTAAAATATCTATCCACAAAGGATGGATTCACAAAGACCTTATCGTTTGGAGTTAGTATGAAAAGAATATCAATAAGTTGGCTACATATATTAATTGTATTAGCAACATTTATATTTACATTTGCCAAAGGTCAGAACTATATGTTCCCTGACCCGATTCCTTTACAAGACCAAGCACCCGGAGCTGATAGACCTGAGATTATAGCATATCAGTTAGTGCCTGGTAAAGATATGTATTGCCACTTTGAAATACAGATTGTAGAAGCATTTGCTTGGAACAATATACCTGAGATGCAACGTGAGGAAACAAAAGAGGTTGTTATAGATAGAATTGTTTTCGAACATACGAATCCTTGGGCTGTCAATGAAATGTTTTATATAGATGAGAAACCTTACTTCTTAGTACGTGTTCCTTTTCAAGGATATGAATGGTAAAACTAAAATCGTGTAAACTTTGTAAAAAGAAAGTTCAACACTTAGCACAATCTAATCACCCAAAAGTATTATATAGTCTATGTTATGATTGCTTTATTGACTTAGATATTAATCATAAAAATTATAAAAAATATGAAATTAAAGGTTGACCTGTATTACTTTTTATTACTATATTAGGATATGATGAAAAACAAAAAAACTATTATTTTCGATTTAGACGGAACTCTTGCTGACATTGATGTTAGAAGGGTTAAGTCTCTTAACTCTAAAGGCAAGATTGATTGGGATATTTTCGCCGCTCCGGATTCTATTACGAATTGGGACAAACCGAATCTTCCTGTAATCAAGATGGCTCAGTTATTTAATTTGCAATTTAATATTGTTATCTTTAGTGGTAGGAACGACAGGTCATTTGATGCGACTACAAAATGGTTAGATAAGTTTAATGTTCCATTTGACCTTTTAGTTATGAGGCCCGATAAGTTCAAAGACAAGTCTTGGCCAATAGCTGATGGTAATCCTGCAACATCTGATATGAGGTTTATGCCGGATGACATTCTCAAGAAGAAGATGCTCGATACTTTCGTAGACATCAACGATGTATTTCTTGTTGTTGATGACAGAGATAAGGTTGTTAAGATGTGGAGAGATTTAGGATTAAATACTTTCCAAGTAGCACCGGGAGATTTTTAAGAGTGTACTTCAATGGTACTCGAGCGCCGGACGCGGCCCCTGATAGTGCGTCCTCCACATTGGTTGATAATTGCCATCCTAGGAATGTGGACTAAGTTGTTGACACTCTTTGATTTTAAAGGGGCTGTAGCTCAGTTGGGAGAGCATCGCACTTGCACTGCGAAGGTCGCAGGTTCGAACCCTGTCAGCTCCACTATGCACGGAAAGGCTATCCTTCTTCATTCTCCAAAGGTTATTGTTCACCGAAGGAGGATAGCGTGCAGTTAGGTTATGCTTGTATTAATATGGAACTAAGTTACCCACCTAAGGGTGTACAACGAAGAACCACAGGTCGTTCTATGATTAAACGTACTTTCAAAGCAAAGGGTTTGCCTTATGCGAGTGAGATTGCTTTTAAAAATGCTCGTGATTTACATCATATAATGGTATGGAATATACAGAACAATTTTAAATTCTTTCGTATAGGTAGTGATTTATTTCCTTGGGCGAGTGAATACAACATTTATGATTTGCCTGATATTGAAGAAATCAAAATGTGGTTACATTCTGCTGGTACAATGGCAACAACACACGGAGTTAGGTTGACATCACATCCCGGTCCATTCAATGTATTGGTATCTCCTCACAAACACGTAGTAGAAAAATGTGTTGTTGATTTATCTATTCACGGTGAGTTGTTTGATTTATTAGGATTGTCACGTACACCTTACAATAAAATTAATATTCACTTAGGCGGTGCTTACGGAGATAAAGAATCTGCTATGGACAGATTTTGTGAAAACTTTAAACTACTACCTGAAAGTGTGAGTAGTAGACTAACAATAGAAAATGATGACAAAGAATCAATGTATTCAGTAAAGGAATTATATAATGGAATCTACAATCGTATTGGCGTGCCCATCGTGTTCGACTACCATCATCACAGGTTTTGTGATGGCGGGCTTAGTGAGCAAGACGCTTTGGAGCTTGCTATGTCAACTTGGCCTAAAGACATTACACCGGCTACGCACTATTCTGAAAGTCGGAGTATAGAAAAAGAAGATGATAAGATAAGACCACAAGCTCATTCAGATTATGTTTATGATAAGATTGAGACTTATGGTAATGATATTGACATTATGGTTGAAGCTAAGAAGAAGGAGTTAGCAGTTGCTAAGTATCTTGAGATTCATAGTTGACAGAATAAAAAGTCTTATATTTTTGTTTTGGTATAAAAGACATCTTAAAAAAAGAATTGAAAAGAATAACTTTGGAAGGAGAGAAGAATGGTAGAAATTAAAAAGAATAATACTGAAATTATTCGAATAAAGCAAAGTGAGTTTAAAGGAAATAAATTTATTGATTGTAGAGTTTTCTATGAGAAAGATGGTGATTACTTACCTACTAAGAAAGGTATTGCATTTAGTCCCGCAGTAACACAAAAAATTATAGAAGGGATATTAGAAGTACACGAAGAAATTAATTGGAATGAATTTAACTAAAGGAGAATATTTATGAAAGACTTAATAAAGAAAGTGTTAGATAGACACAAAGATGGTCAAGGTAATATGCAATCAGAGGCATTTCGTGAAATGTTAGCTTTTGAAATAGAAGCTGTAATATTAAGCGAAGGAAGGAAATCAAATAGATGAGTAAATTTTTACAAGTATTAAATGATGTACACGAGTTTATAGTAGGTAAAGCAGAAACTCAACCTAAGAAATCACGGATGGGTTTTTCTACAGATAGACCGAAACGTAAGTACACACGTAGAAAGAAAACAAGTGTTAAAAAAACTACTCGTTCTAAGTAGTTTATTATTGTGTGGTTGTGCTTCTACTAATCAGAATGGTGTAGAAGAAAAACATTATCCGTTAGTAGATACTCGTCTTAGAATACACAAATACAAACACAACATACAATGGCAATTTTTTGTAAAATCTAATCCGAGAACAGAATATTGTTCAGCTCATTTTGTATGGGAAGATATAAAACCCATATACAGATTAGTCAATGAAGAAATGAAGTGGGTGTATAGAGTAAGTAGAAATAAGAAAAATTAGTAAGGAGAAAGTAATGGACATTGAGACTTTAAATTATCTTGGATATGGAGAGGTGATTGAGATATCATTATGGATAGCGGTAATGTATATCGGTAAGGGTTTTGTAGATGAATTTTTTAATCGGAGATTGAAATAATGGTATTAGATAGTTTATTAGCAGGTGTAATGTTATTCAGTTCATTCGCCGCACGTACACCAAATGTACAACCAAATCCTGATGACTATGAAGTTAGTGTTGGTTTGAGTCACGATAACTTTCATTTAAATCGTCAATGGGAAAGAGAACTTGGTGAGTTCTATATAGATGATTTGTTTTGGGCTAAGTTTGACAATGGTATTTATTTTAAACCTGAGTATATGAATAAAGAAAGTCAAGGTGTAAAATATTTAAAGATTGATTCAAGACGAAGTTGGAAAGATTGGTCTTTTGGATTTACAAGTCGAAATGATGATAGTGATGTGTTCAGTTCTAACTTTGTAACATTTATATCTTTTGGTATGTCCAAAAAGAAAAAGTATTACAATGATAAAGTAGAAGTTGATGTTTCTTTTGATGGATACTTTCCGCCAAGTGAAGAAGATGGCAGAGACACATTTGAATTTGAAGACAAGTTTAAAGTATCGTACCAACTTACAGAAAGAGTTAGATTATATAATCTTGGTGAGATTTCTAAACTACAAGGTAAAGAGTTCTACAAAACAAAAGTAGGAGTGGAGATATCTCTGTAGAAAAATTAATTGATGAGGTATTACTATATCTCATTTGGTTACAAAACCCTTTAGGTAATTTCCATGATATGCCTGTATGTCCTTTTATTAAAAAGGATTTAGATAATGATGAAATACTTTTTCTTGTTCAAAAGAAAAATGATGAGTTTATAGATTTGATTAAGAAGTGGGATGTATCAGGAAAGAAGACAGGATTAATTGTTCAGATGAATATGCCTCAGTATGGTGACAGAAGAAACAAATATCAAATTCTGTTGAATAAAAAAATAAAAGAAGTTTGGACAAAAGGTCCTGAGCAACCTAAGGTATTAGTATTTGACCCATCAGAGAAATGGGATATAGCAGGAGTACAAACAAGAAAGAGAGCACCTACTTTATTAATCAATATAGCAAGGCGTAAAGATTTAAGTGAGGCTCATAAGAAACTTCAGAAAACTAAATGGTATGACAGACTTTCTAAAGAAGATTTAAAAAGATTAAAAATAGAGCCCAAGAGTGACGAAACTACACCTAGCGATAATAGCTAATTTAATAGCAAGTATACTTGCTTTCTTTCAATTACAAGGACATTATGTTTGGAAACAGCCTTGGTTAAAATCAATATGGTTTATTTACTTTACAAGTCTTATCATAGCTCCTTTATATTGGTATTCTACTAAGTGGTCATATGAACACTTTGGTGCATTTTGGAATATGAGGTTAGCAGGTTTTGGTATTGGTACACTTACATTTGGTTTGTTAACTTGGTTTTTAATTGGAGAAGTTCCTACATTAAAAACTGCTATAACACTTCTGTTAGCATTATCAATTATTTTAATTCAAATAACTAATTTATAACTTGACAAATAAAGAATTATTTTGTAATTTATAGTATTATGAAATACAAGTTTACAACAGATTGGTCACACTATAAATACATTGATTATACAAATGACTATGTAACAAAGTATAATAAACGTTGTTTAGAAATCGGTGCGTTTGAAGGTCGAACTACTAAATACCTCGCTCTTAAATATCAAGCTGTAGATGTTATCGACCCGTGGGAAGACTATTGGGATATACCTAATGCGTCTGAAGCATATGACAGATTCATACACAATACAAAAGAGTTTAAAAATATTATTAAGGTATACAGAGATACGAGTGAAAATGTTTTACCTACACTAACAGAAAAATATGACTTGATTTATATTGACGGTGACCATAAATTAGAGTCTGTTTATAATGACATTAAGATGAGTTGTGATTTATTGTCAGATAATGGTGTTATCATTGTTGATGATTACGGAACAAAAAGTTTACCCGAAGTAAGATTGGCTGTTATCAAGTGGTTAAAAGAAGATGATAATCTATACAATATAGATTTTCAAAGTGATGATGTACAATGTTGTTTTAAGTTTAAATAAGATATTTATTATTATGAGAGATGAAATGAAAAAACTACAAAAACAAAAATACTTTGCGAGTGGAGAAGAAGTTCCGCAACCTTTAGATATAGATTTATTTAGATACGAATGTGAGAACGTTTTAGGTATGGAAGATTTAGATGATAACGAACTTTTTATGTTAGCACGTTATTTGATTGAACACTATTATCTTATTGCTAAAAAAGACAGAGTGAATCTTAGATACTCTGTAACGGAGGCATAATATGAGTGCGGATATAATCGGTGATGCGAGTAGAAAACTTCTCAAAGGAATACCTGAGATACAAGACCCTATTACCCAATTACTTCCTAATATCCAAGCAGTAGCATCGTCAGGTGATGTTATAGGTGACGAAGCACAACAAGTAGCACAAACATTAGTACCCGGATTCTTTACTCTACAAGCCAACAGATGTATACCTTTGATTGTAGAATGTAACAGAGCATTAGCTAAACTTCCACCTGCTACTCCTCCGACATCTAAAATACAAAGAAAGTGGTTCACACAAATGAAGTCTGAATTACAAACATTACAGACATCAACCTTTCCAACATTAGAAACTAATATAAATACTTTTTATACGGTGCCTGAAGTCGCTACTAAAATAACTGCTCTAACAAATATAGTAGGTCAGTTGCCAAGTATTATTAAAAGTTTTGTCGTAATGACAGCTAATATACTAAAAACAAAAGCGGCGCTAAGAATATAAGAAAATTACATTCTAAATTAACAACTAACTATTTATTATTAACAAAGGAAACTAAAATGAAACAAGTATTACAAAATCTCAAAGATATAATTGAAAGAAGAGATAAATTACAAGAACAAGGAAAATCATATCATCCTGATACACCTGTGGAATTAAAAAACGCAATCGATACATTTTTTATACATTGTAAAAATATGATTGAATATGAATTAGATTTTATGCCAGGTGAAGCACTTGCAGATTTAGTTGAAGTATTAGCTAAGTATCCTAAGTACCATCACATAGCAGGAGACTTAGTAGAGACTCTGAATAACGATTACAATATGACCGTATAATGAAGTGGACTACAGATACAAGTTACAACATAAAAATTGATTGGAAATATAATGGGAAGCAAACAGAAAAAAAGAAGACTACACAAGCCAACAATGGCCGACTTCCCAATACCTCCGACTAAAGTTTTTAAAGATAAGAAAAGAAAAAGCCGTGCCAAGGAAAAAGAAACACTTGCCAAAGAACTTAAGCAAGTTCTACGTAAAGACTTCTGATAGAAATGACCATTTCGAAGATTGGAGACCTTTCAAAGATGACCCTGTAGCGAGATTGTTTACGTGGGAAGATTGTTGTTTTCGTAAGATGAAAGATGGTTGGATGTTTTTATGGCAACCTCCCGGGAATCAATACTCTAAAGGTTTTGCCGGATATGATAAAGTAGAAGCATTTGATAAGATGGTTGATTGGTTAGACGATAGAAGGAGGCAAGCATTTAAAGAATTAAAAAAAGGTAAGTTACGATTGTCAGATGTATGATTTACGATATTTAAAACAAATAGATATTAACCTAACAGATTTATGTAACAAGACTTGTAGTTTTTGTCCAAGACATAGTCCTGAAGTTTACCCAAATAATAATCAACATATGTCCGTTGAATTATTTGAAAAAGTAATTCAAGAGTGTCTCGAAGTAGGTTATGATAAAGATATATTACTTTGTGGTAGAGGAGAACCTGCAACACATAGAGAGTATAAAAAGATACTTGAGTTACTACATCACCCTGACCGAACTTGGAAAACTTGTTTAACTTCTAATGGATATAAGATTGAAGAGTATTGGGATTTATATACTAATAATTTTGACAATATTATTTTAAATACTTATTCTACAAAAGAAGAGTATGACGAAAGAGTTGAAAAGTATGGATGGAAATTAAATACTTCAGGTAGGTTAGGTGACCAAAAAAATCAGATATACAATCTTGAACATTATTATAAACCTGATATGCACGAAGATGGAAAAGCAGTTAGTGTTAAAGATGTAAATGATGCAAAGATGGGTACACCTTACTCAGGATTTAAATTACCATCAGCTGATAATGCTTGGAAACTTAACTTTAATAGTAGGTGCGGACTCCAAGATGAAGTAAAAGAAAATCCTTATGTTACTTGGGGATGTACACACGCTCTTGATTTTTTATTTTTAAACTTTGATGGTAAGATTCATATGTGTTGTAATGATTGGGGCGATGGAGGCGGTAAGAATCAAACCGTAGTTGGAGACTTTACAAAAAACAATATATTCCAACAATACAGAAGAAGTAAAAAACGTGCTAAAATAAATCACGCTCTACTTAATGGAAGAAGGCATATGATAGAGGCGTGTTCTAATTGTGATGTAAACAATAAAAAAGAAGATGCTAAAGCAAAAAAATTAATTAGAGAAGAAGACCCAATGTTAGGTAACTACTTAGGAAAACTTATGATGAGTAGACAACCTTATTTTAGAAACGAAAGAGATTTAGAATCTATTGATAGAAAAGAAAATGAATCTCAAAAAGATAAGACAATAATATTATGGTCAGGTGGTTGTGATTCTACTGCGGCTTTATATAAAGTGTTAAATGATTATGATGATGAAGTTATAGCACATCATATAAATTTTAAAAATCACGAAAACAGATGGCAAGCTGAAAAAGAATCTATAAATAAAATGCTTCCTTGGTTAAGAAAAAATGTTAGAGATTTCGAATATTCAGAATCTTCAATCGAAATAGATTTGAATCATATTGGATGGGATGTTATGCACTCAATGTATATGAGCGGTGTTGTGATTGCAAATGAAAAATTAAGAAAAAATAATGCTAATGAATACGGGACTACTCAATACAAACGACATAAATTAATTTTAGGAATCAACGCAGAAGATTTTCAATCTGAACAATGGGATAGTTGGAGATTAAATTCTTCAAATATTTTATCTATGATGTCAAATATGCAGAACCCTAAAGAGTCTCAGGACATTCCTTATCTTTGGCAACTACTTGGAAAACATACTAAACAAGAAGTATGGAATATACTTCCTGAATTTTTAAAGAAAAGTGTATGGGGATGTCGTAGACCACTCAATGAAGAGAACAAATGGGTTGAATGTGGTAAGTGTGTTACCTGTAATGATTTAAATAAAGTAAGAGAGAAAACAAATGTTAAAAGTAATCGGACATAGACTTCCGCCTGGAGATAGATGGCAACTTGAAACCGTTGATGGTCACGTTTATAATTCACTTACAGAAGCATTGAATGAAGTTTATAAACAATTTCAATGTACTGAATTTATTATGAACGCTGTAAAAGGCACGATAGAAATTGATGACGGGAAAGAAGCCCCACCTGAACCTCCAAAAGCTTGGGATTTATACGGCGAGAAGTAAGTATATATTATATTTATAATTGAAAGGTTATTGTTAGGTCTAACTTAACTAAGGAGATTATAATTATGGCACGAGCCAAATCAAGAGTAAAGACCATTACCCAAGTCAAGTCTGAACAACCTTGTTCAAATAAAAGACAGGCGCTTTCACAATTAAAAAGAATCAAATGGAATATAGATTTTCGAAGTGAGAATCAACATCACTTTTGGAAAACTATCGATACTAATGATATAACTTTTTGTGCAGGCCCAGCAGGGTGTGGTAAAACGTTTTTATCAGTATACTACGCATTACAAATGTTAGCTCAGAAAAAATATGAGTCTATCATTTTAACAAAGCCTTTAGTCGAGGCGGGAGGTGAGAAACTTGGATTCTTACCTGGTGATGTCGATGAAAAGACAGAACCATTTATGATGTCGTTTTATTATAATATGGAACAGATAATCGGTAAACAAAGA
>ERZ1046148.280-NODE-280-length-33042-cov-7.197502_pt1 | contig 33042 bp, 16 predicted proteins | sample MGYA00383090_ERZ1046148 | MGnify/ENA primary metagenome ERZ1046148 (study PRJEB29581, sample SAMEA5548360) | metagenome | biome: marine; feature: coastal; material: water | depth 25 m | study: Short-term variability in the microbial, nano- and picoplankton... | reverse complement strand
GTTCACCTGGTTTGGATAATCAGAGCGACCCGTAGCCATTATCGCATCACTTCTAACTGCAGCAACTTCATCCGGCATTATCTCTGGAAATGGATTTGCTAACGCGAATATAATCGGTTTTTCTGCCATCGATGACACCATTTCCGAGTCCACAACCCCGCCTTTAGAAAGACCAAGAAGAACATCTGCTCCTATTAGAGAATCAGCCAAAGAGCCCTCCGGTACGTCTTGGGCAAAAGTAGCTTTGTACTGATTTATCTCACCATTTTTAAGCCGTGATTTGGTTATTATTCCACTAGAATCACACATGGTCAAATTATCTAGTTTTACTCCTAATGCGACGTAATGATTTGCACAAGCAATCGCACTTGCCCCGGCTCCTGCGACAACAACCTTGACCGAATCCAATGATTTACCTTGGATTTCAACAGCATTTAGCAGAGCTGCCCCTGAGATGATAGCAGTACCATGCTGGTCATCATGCATTACCGGAATATTAGTGCGCTCAGCGATTCTTCTTTCAATTTCAAAGCATTCAGGGGCTTTGATATCTTCTAGATTTATACCCCCAAATGTCGCTGATATATTGACTACTGTATCGATGAATGCATCGGGGTCTTCTACATCGATTTCGATATCGAATACATCGATATCAGCGAAGGTCTTGAGCAATAACCCCTTGCCCTCCATCACGGGCTTACTAGCCATCGCACCGATGTTACCTAGCCCGAGAACTGCTGTTCCGTTTGATATGACCGCCACAAGATTTCCTTTCGCAGTATAACGATACACATCCTCAGGTCGCTTTTGAATTTCAAGACACGGATAGGCGACTCCGGGTGAATATGCTAATGATAATTCATGAGAAGTTGAATGTGGCTTTGTAGGCATCACCTGAATTTTGCCTTTGGGGGCAGCCTCATGATATTCCAAGGCCGCAATTCTCAGGGCGTTCTCGCTTTCATCAGGCGTCATAATTCATCTCGCCTCCACTTGGGGTTTGACCTTTGTGACTCCATTTCCTCTCAGGGAGTGGTTGTGAAGGTGAATTTTTCCCACCGGCTTGCGGTTGGTTGATGTCCTGTTACTGTTTGCATAGCCCTATGGGAAGAACACGTGTTGTTGCAACAATCGGTCCAGCCAGTGATTCAGATGAAATTGTTAGAGCCTTGGTTGAAGGTGGCCTAGATGTTGCTAGATTGAATTACTCACATGGTGATCATGCAGGTAAAAATGAAACATATCAGCGCTTAAGGCGTATCGAAAAAGAGTCAGGAAGGCCGCTGGGAATACTTGCGGATTTACCTGGTCCAAAATTAAGATTAGGTCGCTTTGAAGGACATGTCGACCTGGCCAGAGGCGATGAAATCGATTTGATATGTGGCCGAGACGAAGGTCTGGATAATGGACTCCCAGTCGCATGGGCTGGTCTCTCTGCAGATTTGAGAGTTGGAGATCCAATTCTACTTGCCGATGGATTGGTAAGACTGCGAGTAATCAAAACTCCAGGTACTGCAGGATCAAGGGTTACTTGCGTAGTCGAAGACGGTGGTAAGATGACACAGAGGAAGGGCATTAATGTGCCCAGCACAATGGTTGACTTGCCGGCAGTAGGTCCTTATGACAAAGAGTGTTTAGCGCATGCTTTGTCATTGGGGGTTGATTTTGTTGCGGTTTCTTATGTGCGAACTCCAGAAGACCTGATTCCCGCTAAAGAAATGATTGAAGAAGCTGGTATGCATACATGGATAATCGCTAAAATCGAACATCCCTCAGCATTGAAACACCTGGTAGAAATCGTGGATATTGCTGATGTTGTTATGGTTGCTAGAGGCGACCTCGGAGTCGAGATACCTTTAGAACAAGTGCCAGCAGCACAAGAAAAAATCGTACTTACGTGTTTGCAGCGCGGAAAACCAGTGATTGTTGCTACGCAGATGCTTGAATCTATGGTTGAAAACCCGCGCCCAACTAGGGCAGAGGTAAGCGATGTCGCCACGGCTATCAGGCAAGGGGCGAGCGGAATAATGCTCAGCGGCGAAACCGCGGGGGGCGATCATCCAGTTGCCGCTTTACAAACCATGGTTAAAATCGCAACAGCGGTCGACGAAGTTATCTCTGAACTTCCACCTCCTCCTGCGTTAGCCACTTACAAGAGCACTAGGGCTGTTGCTGGCGCTGCAGTTCAATTAGCTAGGGATGTAAAAGCGGATCACATCATCGTTGCCACCGAGCACGGTAACGCAGCGAAATTAGTCGCAGCCTACCGCCCTGATATGCCAGTAACTGCGATGACAGATCGCGTAAGAGCAGCCAGACGCACCACTATTCTACCTGGAGTGCATGGCATAGTAGTAGAACAAATGCCAAGAGCAAGAGATACGATCGGATCTGCAACAGCGGCATTGTACGCTGATGGCAGATTACAATCAGGTAATATTATCATAGCGGTTTCTGGGTCTCCTGAAGCAATTACTGGAAGGACATGTTCGATTAGAATGTTACAAATTGGTGACCAAGGAACACTCAATGACCTTTGATGGCTAATTTGATGCAACTAGTTGACAGAAGAACACGGCTTTCAAATATGATAGGTCTCCGCTGCTGAGGTATGAAATCTGTTGCTAGGGCCTACGGCCCTGTCACGAAGCCGACTAAAGCGGTCTCACTTTGTCTCCTGATGTTACTATCATCAGTGTTACCAATTCTAACAGCGCCAACGGCCACGGCACATTCTACAGGAGTCACAAATTGGCCTGAAAATGGTTATAATGACACTGGATGGCTGCAGTTAGATGCAATTGGAGCAGATTCTTCTATTGGCAAGGGTGGTCTAGTTGAATGGACTATGGATTTTGCTGCGGGTGCAGATCTTTCTAATCTGACTATGGAAATACGTGTTGATGGAGCAAAGGGACTTTTTATCGATGAACCACTAATCTATTCCGATAATAATGGGCAAACTCTCTTTGACTGGGGCGGTGAAGGAACTTTAGGACAAAGTAATTCATTTACGGGTTCTAATCCTCATACCGGCAGACTCAATCCTGATTACGACAACACAGCAAATTGGCAAATACCAGCAGGCGCAGAGATTACTGATTTAGTATTCGAAGCCCTAGCACCAGCAGATCCTGCAGTATCCTTACAACCAGTGGACATCACCCTAAGAGATTCTCTTATCCATCCTGCTGATGGCAGATTGATTCTTGCTTTTAATGAAGTAATAATCATACTTGATGCTAATTCCAATCCATCGATAATCGACGTCATTGAATTTGAAAACGCTGGATTAATCCTTGATTTAGAATTAGATGCTTCAGGTAACCGTATACTTGTCGCAACAAAAGATGACGGAGTCCATGCAATATCTGCTTCAAATTCCTTGCCGCTAAATCCACTACCCGATCCACCCGCTGCTGACGATATAATGACTCAGATTTATGCAGACTCAAACGGTAATATTTGGGGATTTAGCCCACAAGGAGTCCACACGCTTGACAATACACAATCTGGATGGATATTAGAACAGGCAAGCGGAACTCCGAATTGGCCATATGGTTCGCCAAGAGGTATTTTTGAGGACGCGGGGGTCCTTTACATACCTCTCTGGGATTATTTCGATGATGATATGGCATTTTCTGCAGCAGGTGTAGCAAGATGGGATTTGGTGACCAATTCTCCTCTGAGCACTTGGTCGACTGCTAATGATTTGCATAGTGACCAAATCACCGATATAGTTCGTGTTGGCAATCAATTATTCTTTGGTAGTATTGATGCTGGAATTGGACGCTACGATGTACAGGGAGATTTATGGAAGGCCGCTTGGGATGCGAGCAATTGGCTACTCAATGATAGAGTGGCAGGCTTGGAAGTCTATGGCGATGAATTATTTATCTTAGGTGTGAGCGATTTACAAATTTACTCATCCGTAACGGGTGCTTTTTCAACATCAACCTCATTGACATCTCTGACTTTAGGAGGAGATGGACGTAACAGTGTGCTTTGGCCATCAGGTGGTAGCCGCGCTCCAATCGACTCTACAATACTCATCACAGACGGTAGTGGAAGGTTGGCAAAACTGGTGCCTGGCTCTACTCCACTTCACCAGGGGATGCTCACTATTGGTAGCGGCCCCTCGTCTGAAAATATGATTGCAATTACAGAAATAGGCTCGAGAGTTTACCTTGCTAGCGAATTTGCAATTGATGTATTTGATAAATCCTCGAGTACTTGGATTCAATCATTACCTTCGACTGAAATGATATCTTCTCTAAGCTCTTCTGGAACTGATCTTTTAGTTGGAATGGAAGAGGACGGATTGAACATCTATGATTCTACCTCGCTTTCATCACCTCCGTTGCATCTTGATTTCAGTGATGGTTTGGCATCTGATTCTGTAACGGGGATTGCTGGATATGGAAACATGATAATAACATCTCATTTTGGCGAGGGATTGTCATTGATCAACATGTCCTCTGTAACTCCATCAATTACTATTTTTGATTCCAATTCCGATCTCGATAGCATTTTTCTAAATGATGTCACAATTGCCGGAGGAATCGCCTATGCTGCCTCTGAAAGCGATGGAATAATCAGAATCGACCTCTCTACTGGACAGTTACTAAGTCCATGGATTTCAACTGGTGTAGTATATTCACAGGAAATGCCAGTCGCAATAAGAGATGATGTACTTTACGTTGGTTTATGGGATTATGGCGTTGCTAGGAAGAATTTGATTACCGGTGAAATACTTACGCCACTGCAGTTTTCCAATACCGGCGGCGGCGGTGGTAATACCCCTGGAAGCGGAGGTGCAAACTCGATTTCATCGAATGAAATAAACGCACTTTGGACTGACACTATCACTAACAACCTGTACATTGCAACACAAAGAAGTCTAGAAAGTTGGGATGGGAATTCGATTACTGAATTATACAACGATCGAAATTATCAAACCTATGACATTACAAATACTGGAACTTACATCTACACAGCAACAAATTCAGGGCTATGCCGTTACACAAAAAGCACTCTTCAATTCGAACAATGTTTTAGTGATAATAATGGTCTACCAAGCAATGATGTAACTAGTGTAGTTAACCAAGACCCAACTCTGTACGTTGGTACTAAAAGTGGAGTTGCATTATTTGGCATATACAACGATACTGTTTACGAGACATGGGAATCCGAAGCTTCTAGCGATGGTTTTGCTGAAACGGCAATTATTGACGACATAGTTTATGTCGGATTGAGAAACATTGGTTTAGCCCGCTACAACTTATCCTCATCTGAATGGTTGCCTACTTGGGATGAATCATTTGGAGTTCTCAATGACATTGGAATCACATCGATTGCAAAGGATTCCAATCCTAACCGACTTTGGGTAGGAGGTGGCGACGGCGTACAATTAATCGATGTGGTTAATTCTACTGAAATTTTACATTGGGCAGATTCTTCTTCTCAGTATCCAGGATCACGAAACCCATATCAGATGGTGGTTGCAAATGATGTTCTTCACTATCGTTACCAATGGCAATATGGAGACGGAGGATGGGGCGAAGACCAAATTCGCAGAATTGACCTTTCGACTCAAACAGCACTCCCAAGTCTAGACGCTGGTAATCAATTAGGAATCAATGGTTGGACTTATGGAATGGGATTAACAGGAGAAATTCTTACTATTGGAGTTTCGGAATATTCGCAAGGAAACGATCAACCCGATGGCGGTCTAGCTCAATGGAATATCAGTTCAGACTCATGGATGGCTAATGTGGAAGTGGCCGATGAAGTAAATGATGTTGAAACCCTAAGAGATAGTACTGGAGATCTGTGGGTTTCTTGGGGCGAAAGGTCGATAATTCGTTATGATTCTACAGGCGTGCAAAAAGATGTTTTTGATTCAACAGATCTAGATTTACCGATTAGAGCAATCGTCGAATGGGATTCTGAGGTCCTTTTTGCAAGTGAAGATGGAGTTAAGCGCTGGGATCTACAAACCGATAGTTGGTCAGCATCATGGACGCCTGGAAACGGTTTACCTAATGATGCTGAAGAGGAAGTTGATGAATTAGAGATAATCGATGGTTCACTATGGATCGGGACCTCGTCAGTAGTCGAAAGATGGTGGGGTACACAATTCGACAGTGCTACAATTTTGAGATTAGATTCTAGTGGCAATTGGGACTCGTGGACACAGGATGTTCCTGGAATTGAAAACGGATACCCAATTTCACTAGCAGGCTGCGGCGGATGGATATTTGCGGCTATGCTAAACAATAATGCAGGCTTATCAATGTTCGACGGAACACAATGGTCTCAAGTTTCCAATCAAGACCTAGAAAATGACGATGATGTCAATTCAGTTACCTGTGACGACCAAGATACCCTTTATGTCGGCTATGGCTCAGACAATAGGGGGATCTCTCGCTATGATGTTACAAATGATGTATGGCTAGATCCGATTTTCACAGATAGTGTTGGTGTGAGTGACGGTGGCACTGATAGTGATGGATTAATTTGGTTTGATGGTGATTTATTCGTTGGCCATGAAAAGGATAGTGGCTTTTTAGAAGGTGGCCTTTCAGTAATACCAAGCAGCGGTAGCACTTATTCCAATGGATTTACTCAATTCGGTGGCGCAGCAGTTTCCGCTTTCTCAACTGACGGTACCGATTTACTAATTGGCCAAGGAGGCCAAGGATTGAGTCGAGTCATAATACATCCAATGAACTCGGTGAATACTTTCACGATCTTAATCGACAATCCAGATTTAGAAGATGGTTGGATAAGTAATGTAGTTGGAAATAACACCCATATTTACGTAGCTACCAATGATTTAGACTTCGGTGGCGGCGGCGGTAATACTGGAATCTTAGAAGGCACTAGAGACTCAGCCGGCGCAATCACTTGGACGAGGAGTTGGTCGACAACAGGTCTAACCACGAAGGACCTCGAATTTGACGGCACTACTCTTTGGGGTTCATTGACAGGCCTAGGATTATTCGCTCTCGACATATCTACTGGAAGTACTGTTGGTCTTTCTTCAGGACTCCATGACTACGTAGATGGAATCTCAATCGAAGGCGATCAAGTTGCTATTGGATTAGAAAGTAATGATTTTGCGACAGCGGGAGTACAGGTATGGAATACATCTTCTTCTGCATGGGATGCAGCGGTTCTAATGAATGGTCTACCTTCCAATATTATCTCTTCATTTGCTGAAGTAGATGATTATGTCTTTGTAGGCACAAATAGTGGAATTGGCGTATGGAATAAAATCACAAAGTCATGGGATGCTCCATTAACAATGCAAAACGGTCTTTCATCGAATGATATCCAAGACTTATCTGCACCGCAGTCAAGTAGCGGAGACTACATCATTCTCTATGTGACCTCACCGGGAGGGGTCGATCGCTGGCTTATAGATTCAGAGATCAATTTAGGAGGATTGACATCTGCTGATGGAATGATTGGTACCGATGCTCAAAATATACAGTTAATGCCAGGGGTTGGCATACCAGGATCCAACGTATTGAATGCATATATTAGTCATCGCGGTAGTGATCTTTCTCGCCCAGGAGTAACCAGTCTCGTGCTTGATTCTCAAGGAACGGGCAATGAACAGATAACAGAACATCACATGTTCGATCAACTGCCTTCCAATGAAGTTAAGGCGCTGACAAGTGACTCATGGGGTGTACATGTTGCTACTACAGAATCACCGATAGTTCACTACAACATGACTTCGACAGAATTTGAAAATGGGGTTGCACTTTGGCAATTGAGTGGTGCTTTGGTAACTGACATGTACAGCGATGGTACCAGATTGTTAATCACGAGTAATGATGGTGCTACCGTGGTTCAAGCAACTCTAGCCAATCATCAGTTGATACGTAAAGTTTCTACAGCGGACACCTATGCTGGAGTGATCTCTAGCAATGGAATATGGCTAATTGGTGATGATGGCTTGGAGAGGTGGAGTTCTTCAGGAGTAAGAATCAATGAAGTCAATATGAGGAGAGCAATGCCACTTTCAGCAAACGTCGGCAATTATTCTAGAGATATCAGTGATTTCACACATCCAGGAAATCAGATTTCATATTTCGCTGCTGGTGAAAGTTACACTTTGAATGAGTTTGGCTTTGCAGGACCTCACGGAATTACATTACGCACTCTTAGCCTTGGGTTGTCATCATCTTCTCCTGGTGCTGCTACTTGGGCTAAGATGAATTTACTTAATTATCGCAGTACTTTGAATCTTTCAAATGACCCAACTCTTATGCAAACCTTCCAAACCATGGTAGACGATGGTAGAATAATCAATGGTAGCAGTATCGTTACCCTTGGGCTTGCATCACCTTCGAATGGTTCGATAGAAGTTAGGATGACTTATGATTGGGTGAAGACAGAAACGCCAATTTCTCTGATATCATTTGAGGATAAACCCGATGATGGCGGTAAAGTATTACAGGCATCTTGGAGTTTGGTTCACGATGCTGATTTCGATAGTTATATGATTTATCTTAGCGATAGCGAATGGGCGAATGATACTACTGCCGAAGATTTGTTGCTACTTACTCCTGACACCACCATTTCACAGCACCAAAAGCTGAATGCACAAGTAGAATCTGCAAATGGCCTACCGCTTATAGATGGGCAAGATTATTGGGCATTGATAGTGGTCAAATATGACAATAACAAGTATGGCACACCCTCTTTTGCAATAGACCCAACTTCACCAATAGATAACTTACCTCTATCCCCTTCTTGGGTAGATGCGAGACCGTTTGAAGGTGGAATGGACGGCGAACTTGAAGTTGAATGGGCTCGTTGTACTGCTGATGACACATCACACGCGAACGTCTATGCATCGGTAGTAGCAATATCTGATGTAGTCGGGTTATCACCTGACTTTGAACTTCTACCAATAGACGGTAATACTACGATTATCAGTCTCGAAGCAGGTAGTCCATATTGGATTGCAATGACTTGTGTAGACTTTGCGGGCCAAGAGGACTCACTTAATCCGACAATTATAGGACCAGTAATTCCTACAGGGGGCATCAATGATGGAATTCCTCCATCCAAACTAACCGATGTTTGGGCCATGGATGTTCCAGATGATGATGGCGGGGTAATCGAAGTTGGATGGGGCGAGAGTATTGCAGAAGATTGTGCTTTCATCACGGTTTACATCAAAGAGAAAATCGACGGTGTAGAAAGACCAACCAGTGTTATTGACTTTACGCCTGTGAAGATAATTACCAACTGCGATGAAGGTTCGACATATATTTCTATGATTGGTGATGATTTATTGATTGACGAAACCACTTACTGGGTCGGAGTGGTAGCTAGTGATAAGTGGCTTAATGCTGACCTTGGAGATGTCACGATTCTTGAAGTAACACCATTTACCAGTTCGATAGTCGGAATCGCACCATCAAGAATCACCCTAATCGATGCATGGGATCACGCAGATGATGATGGAACCGCAATCGATGTTTCTTGGACTACTTCCAATGCACCCGATTTCTCACATTATACAATATGGGCTTCAGAGCACGCTGTTGATGATTTGCGAGATTTGGATGACAGTGGATCAATAATCAGTGTTTATTATCCGGATTCGATATATTGTGCGTGTCTATTAATCGACAAACAGACAGTTGGGGCTGATGATAATAAAATGACAATCACTTTAGAAAACGCTCTTTACGGCGGCAATGGTCTGTTACAATCTGAAGCGGCTTCAATTACTCCAGGTATTGAATTACACGTAACAGTAACCGTCCACGACCTCAAAGGAAACGTACACATCTTCGGACTATCACAAGCGAGTGTTATTCCAATTGATAATCAAAATGACATCAAACCTCCTTCAAGGGTTGATGGCTTAATTCTTGAAGATCGCTTGGACGATGATGGATCAGCACTATTGCTTCAATTTACACCATCAATCGACAGTGACATACACGCATACGAGATTTATGCAGCATCTAGGGATTTCTCTGCTGTTGGAAGTAGTAGCAGTGGCCCCAGAAATCCGTTGCTTACTATTGTCGATAGAGACCCTGTAATGCCGATTGTAATCGATACTCTCTCGGATGGGAATATGATTGTAAAAGGTATTGAGATAACTGTCGCAGTGGTCGCAGTAGATTATGTAGGAAACGCGCATCTCGACAACCTGAACACGGAATCAGCAATTGCCATTGCCGACGGAGACCTTGATGATGGCTCGAATCTACCTGATATCGAGGGTATTAGCGCAAAGTGGGTTGGCGGAGAAGTCCAAGTGTCATGGACTCATTCTTCTTCTAGTGATGTTCGCGGGTACATGGTCTACATGTCAGCATCTAATTTCACTAATACCGATGAAGCTAGTTTGGTAGGAACTCTACCGGCATCTAATTTCTTGGTTATTTCAGAAGATTTGTTTACGGGACTGAATTCTGAGAACTCATATTGGATTGGTGTTTCAGCAATGGATGATGATTCGAATAAGAAGAATATTATCGCATATGAATTAGAGCCAGCCGAAATTGATAATTCGGGAGGGGTCGAGGAAGGAGTATCAAATTCCGAAAGTTCCGAATTCTCTAATCTGATGACTCCTGAAGTGATATTGATCGGAGCATTTGCATTAATAATTGCAATTTTACTGCTACTTGTTGTTAGAGGAGGCCGCAGTGGTCGCGACAAAAATTACGAATTGCAAGAAGCCACTTGGGGCATCCAATCTCGTTCTGGCTGGGATGAAGACATTGGTTTCTCAGGCGCAGCAGTTCAACCAACTCAAGCACCACAGACCCTTTTCGCACCACAATCTGAGCAGAATATAATCGGCGCAGCACAGCGAATTGAAAACCAAAGCACAAACAATTGGCAACAGCCAGCACCACAACCTGCACAGCCAGTACAGCCACAAACTGGTCAAAGCTCAATCGACACATCCTTCCTTGATGACTTGTTGTGAGGACCGATGAGCAATCCTCGAGATGAGGTTTTCACCACGATAAGGGTACTTGATGGTAGAGCTTGTATGCTAGACCTCCACCTTGCTCGATTACGGGTCCATGCCGGAATTATCGGCATCGAAATTCCAGAATTGGTCCTACCGCTTGATGAAGATGGTTTGCTTAGAATAACTATCGGTAAAAGTGTAGATTATAAGTTACGTGATGCACCAAAATTACACAGTGATTTACGTGCTATTTCCTGTCCTGCACCTCGCTGGAATGATAACCTAACAGGAATTAAACACGGAGATTGGTTACCGTATTCGCAAGCACGAGAACTCGCTGAAGAATCTGGGGCGGACATCGCTCTTTTAGTCCATCAATTCCATGTTGTCGATGGCGACCGTGCTATGCCCATTGTTCTTGATGAAGACGGCGGAGTTTGGATCTCACCGTCTAAATTTGGAGGAGTGTCATCCATCACATTTCAAGCGGTCCGTTCCGCGATTACCGAAGCCGGTATTCCAATAAGAGAAGGACGACTGAATGAGAGGATTATAGCACGTTGTCATGAGATGGTAATGTTGGGGACCGGAGTAGGAGTGGCACGTTTACTAAGTATCGATGGCGAGAGAGTAGGAACAAATTCTACACTGCTGTCCGACATTTGTCGTAAAGCGTTGACGGAGGCGATGTCACGATGAATCTAATCGAGACAATGCAGCAACAAGGCGGAGACCGCCTACTCTTTCTCAGCGGGGGGCCAAAATCACATCTTGCTAAACATTCTATGCTTGCACAATCCTTTTCACATCGGTTAGTAATAACTCAGCCTTCAATCAAACCACAAACTGCACATTCACCACTCAAGGGTGAGTGTATTATCGATAAAGTCAGTGAGCCACTGAATGCCGTATTGCAAATCTTAGAAAATAACAAGTGGGTAGATTTTCAGCAAATCAAGGCAAAGAATCTTGTTGAATTATTCCGCAGTCTCAAGCGATTCACACCGGTAGGCCTTCGTTGGGCTGGAGCACTATCCTATGATTTACTTCAATGGACTCAGCCGATACATTTGCAAAATCCCCCTTCGGAAGGAAGTATACTTGGTTTGATGTGGTTGGTTGACACTTGGTTAGACGAAGATGAACCCCATACTAATGAGGCGACAGAAGCAGTGTTTGTGGGCGGTGAAAAATCATCACATGATGATTTACAGCATGAACAAGAAATTGAGAAAATCAGAAAATCAATTAAATCTGGAGAGTTATATCAGTTGAATTTTGGCAGAAAGTGGAATGCAGAAATCATTGAGCACCCATCAGTGATATTCAACCGTCTCGCTACGACGAACCCCGCGCCATTTTCAGCATATATCGAGGCTAGAGATTTGGGTATTGCTTTGGTATCTTCAAGCCCTGAGATTTTATTGAAAGTGGAGGGTAGAGATGTGATGACTGCACCAATAAAGGGAACACGCCCACGCGGCAGTGATTTCGACCAAGAAGAGATGCTGCGTAAGGATTTACTCTTCGATCAAAAAGAACGAGCAGAGCATCGGATGTTGGTCGATTTAGAACGAAATGAATTGAGTATGGTTTGCGAAGTAGGTTCGGTAAAACAAAGTCGGTTTGATGTGGAAGCTTATGCGAATGTCCAACATCTTGTGAGTCAAATCAGTGGTACATTGTCAGAGGGTAAGGATGGATTAGATGCACTACAAGCGGTGTTTCCAGGTGGCAGTATCACGGGTTGTCCAAAGACAGTTGTGTGTGCAGCAATCGATGAAATAGAGGCGGAACCACGTTCATTCTGGACAGGGTCTGCTGGCTGGATTGATGTTCATTCAGGCGACTGTACATGGAATATTCTGATTCGTACTCTCGAAGCTCGCTATGAAAACGATAGTTGGAATGGAATTGTAATGGCCGGAGGTGGTATTACAATAGAAAGCGAACCTAAGGCAGAGGTCGCAGAAGCTATATGGAAAGCCGCGGCTTTACGTAGAGCCTGTGGTTGGTTAGAGAGAGGAGGGGCAAAACTCCCTTCAGGCGAATTGATGATTCATAGTCAAGAAATTGAACATAAGCCTATTCGGCGAGGAAATACTGGTGAAATAAATCATTGGCCATGTCAAAACCCAGACGTGGTATTCATCGATAATTTAGATTCATTTTCCTATAACATAATCCATCTAATTGCAAACCTAGGACGCAACGTGGTCATTGTCGATGGCAGATGTGGACCTGTAGATTTAGCAGACGAAATTATGAACGCAGAGCATATTGTAATCGGTCCGGGACCCGGTCGTCCAGAAATCAGCCCTCTTAGTATGGAGATTGCCAACCGTGCATTATCTGGAAAGCACAAAGTTTTGGGTATTTGTTTGGGGCATCAAGCTCTTGGAATCGCCGATGGAATGGAGTTGATCGAATGTCCGTCAGGGCCAGTTCATGGAGTCCCTGAGCCGATAAAATATGATGCTAAAGGTCTCTTTTCAAGTAAAGGAGAAGGAGTTATGACTCGCTATAACAGTTTGATATTATCAGGAAAATCCAATCAACTTGAGGTTAATATTACCGACGACACCGGTCGTTTAATCATGGGTTTAACAGATGGCAATAATGTCCATGGTTTACAATTCCATCCAGAGTCGATTGGCTCGGTCAATGGCAGTGAACTCATAGCTGATTTCTTACGAACCTAACGGATTGTTGAAGAATGAGAGGCGAATAGCCCAAGCCATGCCGACCTGCAGATTCTGTAGTTGCGTCTATCCACGCGGCCAGTTCATTCACGGCAATGGCCCAAAAGCCCAGGTTTGTGTACGCTGTGGTATTGAGAAAGGCATGGTCACACAAGAAGAAGTACCTTCCTTTTACAGTGCTGAACTATCAAATTCCAGATTTAGTATTATTGCTCGTTATTGGTCTCCAGTTCTTTGGCTTATGGCAACATGGAGTGCTTGGGCTGCACTATTATTCCCCGTAGACCCGTGGGGTATGTACACCCTTGCTATACTGGTTTTAGCAACGCTTGGTCTGCCGGTTTACATGTTTTTGAACCGGGTAAAATATCTTGCAAACATGGCACGTCATACCCCTGCATATCAAACGCCTCCAGGGCACTGATTAGCGGGAATGGATTTTGACTACTGCGTTATTTTCTAATTCGTGCTCTGCACCGATTGTACGTTTACTGCGGCCGTCAATTCCCTTGATGAATCCATCACCGAGGTCAGTGTGAACCTGATAGGCTAATTGTTTGGTACTGATGCCCGTTTTTACTATTAATGCATCTGGTAAAACCCGGCTTTCTCCATCAACCCACTGCCCTTCATCCTGCACTGGATAAACGACTATCATCTGTAGTGAACCAAAGACAATTTTCTCTAATATCTCAGATATACCAGTGCCTTGAGAGTTAGATAATTTTTGGTGCATAGTTTGAAGTGCCCTTTTCTGGGCTTCATTCAACGATCCATCTGCGCAGATTGAAAAATCACATTCACCAGGCTCATAATTGATTAAATCTGATGAATCAGCTCTACGTAGAGCCAATTCCATATCTGCCATTGTTGGAATAATAAGCGCATTACTATCGATTTTTTCCCACGGTTTGCCCACTGCCAAATCGGCCTTATTCGCAGCTATGTTAATTGGGAAAATATGTGGGCGCAAATGCCTTGCAATTTCATGTATCATCGAATCATCCCATTGCCATGGATTGGCGAGATCTATTTTGCTTGCCCGAAGGTCGTCTAAAGTAGAATGAACCGATTGATTAGTCGCTCCGATACCTGATAGTTTTTCGAGCAGGAAACTTGCAAACCCTTTCTCTCCTTCGGCTTGTACGCGACGTGTACCTCTGCTCCATCCATCTGCTAATATTCCACTAATCCATGAATCTAGTTCATCGGTAAGAAAAGAAATCTCTTCGTTCATCGAAGCAAGAACATCAGCACTAGCCTCAATGGGGTTCCCCTCGATATCTGTTGATGCTGAGGCATCAATCACTTGGATTAGTGATGTACAATTGGCTAGATCTGAGAGAAACGCATTCCCCCTTCCCCGCCCTTCACTAGCCCCTGGCACCAGGCCTGCAACATCAACTAAATGGCAAGGGACATAACGACGGAAACCTATGCATGAACCGGTTCTTGGTTGACAGATACTGCCTTGTCGCGGATCGGTTTCATCTATTGGGCCGATTCGCCCTTCGTCCTGTAACCTCTTACGTAATTCAGAGCAAGGACACGGTGCCGGTGAATGGATGAAAGCCACGCCAACATTTGCATCAATTGTACAAAATGGATAGTTTGCAATATCTACCTTAGCTAGAGTTGCTGCAGAAAAGAATGTCGATTTTCCGACATTGGGCTTGCCGACCAAACCGATTCGCATCGAGTCACCAATCACTGCGTAATCCGTTCAATCAATTCTTTTTTGGAGCCCTTACTATCCAAATCTAAGGATTTAGCCAACTTGATAATCTCAGATTTCTTCATCTTATTCAAATCAGATTTATCCGGAATTGTCACATCTTCGGTAGAATCGCCATTATCGTCATCACCTTCTGAGGAATCAGTATCTCCGTCATCCTCTTCAGTATCATCGTCTTCTGAGGATTCATCTTCTGAGGAATCAGTATCTCCTTCATCCTCTTCAGCAGCATCCCCTTCTGAGGATTCATCTTCGCTATCATCACTTTCTGAGGTCTCTTCCTCGACTTCAGGTACAAATTCGACAAACTCGATGTTATGCTTCTTTCTAATCATTATCAAAAGTATATCTAACTCTGGTAAATCGATACTGCCATCTTTATTGATGTCCATCTCTTTAACCAATTTCTCCATATCCCATGGAGGGAGATCTGCTACTTTTCCAACCTTGAGTGCATTACCCAACTCAAACATATCCAATGAGCCACTGTTATCAACATCAGCCCACTCGAAAAATTGTTTAGCCGTGGTTCCACGCTCACAAAGCCACTTGGTTAACTCCACTAACTCTTCGGGGTACTCATCTTCTTCCACTTCTGGGAATTCATCGACTTCATCGTTGTGTAGTGTTGCATTAACTTCGATGATGGTGCTGCCACCTTCTTCTTCATCAGAATCAGTGATGATCAACTCGGTGTCGAGTCCAACTCCGCGTCCGAGTAGACTTCTAATCGATGTGCTACCCTCTACTAGAGTGAAGGTGGATACATCGCTACTCACTACTACTCCTGTGTCACTAGGTACGCGAGAGAAAGCAGTTCTTGAAACGGTACTAATTCCGAGTAGAATCCCCATCGTAATGCAATAAAATCCGACAGATGCTGTGAGGTTAAACCCACTGACTGATTCAGTAGTTGCATCTTCGACTAATGAGCTAATTTCGATAAAACTCCAATCTGCCATCAATGAAACAATTGTACTGAATAGACCACCAAATATGACTAACCAGGTTGCCATCCCAGCAGAGTTACCAACCAAGCGGTTACCGGATGCTAGCGGATACAACTCAAACATTACAGCCATGCAAAATAGGCCGCCAATAGTGTAGAGATAACCCATGTTAACAGTCATAGCGACATCTGTTAGCGAACCATCTCCGACCATTACATTTAGACCGGTAAAGAAAGCAAGAACTGCAAAGATTGGCAGTAGTAGCGCTGCAGCGATGGCAGCTACTGCACCGGGGCTGTTGACTACGGAACTAGCATCACCACGCATTGTACAAATCATATTGACACTGAATGCCAAGATAGGGAACATACCCATGGTTACTAGAATTGCACCTACTGATTGCAATAGTGGCTCAGTGCTGGATTGGGAAAGGAACACAGGACTGACAGTAACAAACAATAGTAGCATACTAGCTTTTGTTAGACTTCCACTCCATATGGGGTGGCCTGTAACACTAGGGATTACATGATATCCAACTGAAAACATCAGTGCTAGAGGAACCCATCCTTTGACGATAGAATCCGCCATCCACACAACTGTAGTTTGCTCAGTAATCTCTCCTAATGCATTAGCTGCAAGACCATAGAACATTGCAGCAAGTCCCATTATCAGAAACCAGCTACTAACTCCAGTAGGAAACTCGGTTTGGGCATTGGTAAGTAAGACATTTACCAACAGTGAACTTACCATTGCAGCATAAACCATCCCAATTAGGCTGTAATGGAAATCGCTTAAATCGAAGATTGCAGGCAATATGAGGCTGAGTAAAGTGACGCCAAACCAACCAAAAGCAATCAGTGAAGCACTGGCTTCACTGGCTAGGCGCCCTCCATTTGCACGACTATGTGCGACTAGGGCACCACCGAGTAGAATACTGAAAACCGCAGCGGTTAGAGTGGTTAGGTTAAACAGATTCATTGCTTCTCCATCATCCCACGACCAACCGATACTCGAGAGAGAATCCAATGCATTTGGGTCATAATCATGCCAGGCTCCAAGGAAACCACCAATGGCTGAAATCATAAACCAGAAACAACCGAATTGAATCCAAGTTCTTGCTCCATTCCCATCACCATTCTTGAATAAATCAATGATGCCCGCTGGGGCTTTGGTTAGCATAAACATGCCAACTTGCTTGAGTGGTGTACTCATATCTCCTAATCCACGCTGTAATAAATAGGTTAATCCACCAAGGAAAACCACTAACATTAATGCTGCAAAAATAACTGTAATCATTCAAAATCCCTCCTCAACTCGAGATGATCTCTCCAATCATATTGGCGATAATCAATCCAACCATTATCATTATTCCTAGCAGGTAATACCAGATTCCCGAGCCACCAAGTGAGTCCAGCATTGGTGCAATATCACTGAAAACAGGTATACTATCCCATCCGAAAATAGTACTAAACATTCCAAGAAGACCGATTAATCCTACAATTGAAATCGCAATAACGACTCTTGAAGCGGCAGGTTCTGCAACCCCTTCACTCACATCGGGCAATAGTGCATTTCCAGCCATTCATTTCACCTTGACCCCATAGGGGTCATCTATTGCACAGTCATCGCAGTCATAAACATTGACCACTATAATTGCAAAGTCGTTAACTGATTACAGTGAACGAAGATTTTGGATACTATCTCCTCGACGACGTAAACCAATACCCAAGGGAATCGGAATCGATCTATCGAGTTCGATTTCAGTCCGCCATATTTTTTGGCAAGCACATTCGATTCCTGCGAATTCATTAACATCTCCACTAACCGAATAACGTTCAATCGCAGCAACGACCTCTGCATCGCACGAACCGCAATTATGTGCGCCTCTGACCTTACCACCGGCGGTCGGATGAATTATCAGGCGAGAGATTTGATCAGGGTCACCATTAACTCCACCATTAGGGTGTATGAACGGATTAACTCGCTTGATTAATTCGACTAATGACCATAACCAAGGAGGCCGATAATCCCCTGCTCGATACAATCTGTCAATCATAGTTCCACGTTGAATATTCATTGGGTTTACAGAGATTTCATCACTTCTAGATGCAACATCTTCTATCCACTTAGCAGTGTGATGTAGCGAATCGCCTTCGCTCATGAAAGGAGGTTTGAACATCAGATAGGTTTTGACACGCAAACCCGCTTCTACTAAATTCTCTACAGCCCGGTCCCAAGAGGCGATAGAAAATCCTTTATTCACATGAAAACGCAAGACCTCGTCATCATATGCTTCAAGTCCAATCGCTACTGAAAATTTCGGATTTATCGACGCAGCCCAAGCCAATTTCTCTTTGGTTAACTGCTCTGTACGGCTTTCTAAAACCAACTCTTTACCCAATTCATGACATTCTTGAAGAACGGTTTTTTGGAAGTCAACAGGTATTTCTCGATCTTCGAGTAGACTTCCAGACGTGTAAACCTTGACCATTCCGTAGTCAGCAAAGTTTGAGAATTTCTTTTTTGCCTGCTCCCATTGTGCATGTAGATCTTCGCTAGTCACGTCATCGCGTGTATCGTTAAAATATCCACAAAATGTACAACCACTGGACCACCACCAATGGCATCCCTTGGTACGCATAATCACTGTCACCGCAGTAGTCGGCGTACCATCTGCAAGTGTTTCAGGCGTGTAGTAACTAGTAGCTAATTCCCTAGCATCCCAAGATTGTTGCTTCTCTTTTGCCCAAGGGGTATTCGCTGGTGCCTTGACCAAATCGTGAATACGAGCTGGACGCTCCCCGTCACCGGGAATCATAGTCAAACTCCTTCCCGCCATGTGTCGTCCTCGAGCGTCTTATGTTTCAACTAGTCGCACATTAAATCAGATTGATTTGAAGAGAATTGTTGACCCTGCTTGGACAAATTGTCCTTTTGGATATGCAGGGTCGCCATCTTCAGCAGAAACAACTTCTACAGTGAATTTTGTTGCTGGTACACGGATATCAACACGACTTCCTAAACGAATCATACCATATCTCTGACCGCGTCTCATTTCACTACCTTCTCCGACCCATGGAATAATCGTACGTGCTAAAGCGCCAGAGATTTGCGTAACTTCAACAACTAACCCCTCCTCATCTTCAAAGAGAGAACGAACTCTTTCGTTATACTCGCTTTCTTTACGATATGCTGCAAGGAATGGGCCACGTTTACGACCCTTTCCGACACGATGTTCCATCTGCGTAAGTGTCCCAGCAATTGGGGCGCGATTTACGTGAACATCTAGTGGTGACATGAAGACAGCAATTCGCCACACGTCATTTTCAGACTCATCGCCCTTTTCTACTGCTTCAAAACGTTGCTCAGTTGAAAATGAAAGTGGTTTTTCACACGGTTTAGGATACCAATCTCCTGTATGTTCATCGCTTTCAATAGCGCTATTTTCAGTCTTAGAAGGCCTTCTCCCATTAGCTCTCTCGCGTCGGGCGAACATGACATGACCGTCTGCTGATGAGACAATGATTCCTTCATCACGAGGTATAGGACGATCAGGGTCTCGCCAGAAGTTGGCAAAGAATGCTGAGATCATCAACAGGAGAATTCCACATCCAGGTGCTAAACCCATTAGTGGATCAACTAAACTGCCAATGGTTATGAAACAAAAACCAACTACTGCAGGAATCAATACCGGTGCATGGCCGCCACGGGCCAGAAGACCCATTCAAATCGCCCTCACTTCTCTGCCCAAGGGTCGCTATCATCTGCCCATTCAGAATCAGATGAATTTGATTCTACCGGGTGTTCTTTGACCCAAGCCACCGCTGCAGCTCCAAGTTCGCTACCCTTCAGGTAATAATTACCATCTTTGTCATATGCTTTTGAAAATTCTATGAAAGCTTCACGGTCAGTAATTCCATACTTCTCAAGAACTCCATCGAGAACACTATCAGACCAATTCCATTCAATTTCTTCGTCGTCAGCATCGTCAGCTGCAGGTTTCTCTTCGACTTTTTCTTCGACAGGAGCAATTACTTCTTCAGCAGGAGATTCATCCTCTTCTTCCACAGTACTAGGTTCGAATATTTCTTTATCGGATTCAATTCTTGTTTCTGCTTCTTCTAGAGTCATCTCCGCAGCTCTAGATTCGATAACCTCGTCCATGCGTTCGGTTATCGCACGTTGCATGTGTTGACTTTGACGCTCTGTTTCGATAGCATTTTCAATCATTTCATAGCGATTTTGGATTGCTTTGTTTAATTCCTCAAAGAGAGACATGTGTTCAACATACCATTCATCACGTGTAGATAATTCAACCACTGCTAACCTCAAGTCATTGTCAAGTTCTTCTGCGATTGAGAATACCTTGCCCAACCTGTCCTTTTCAAGAGTGAATTTTTCTTCCATTTTCTGGAGTTCTGGTTCGAGGTGTTCTATTTGCTTTGTAATCCTTGCATCTCTCAATTCAAGGTCCCTGATTCTATTGTCCTTTTGTGAAAGTAAGCCCTCAAGCCCCTCTTTCTCAATTTCTCTCTCAACGATTTCTTTTTCCAAGACCTCAATCTCAGCCTTGATATCAATCAGTTCTTTTTCTTGCGATTCATAAGCCGAGTAGAGTTTACGTAAGCGATCGGTTTCGTCAATTAGACGACTCTCCACTTCTTTGAGTTTGACTTCGGGAGTAACGGTGCCTTCTTCTGACATCTTCTTCACCGGAGGCATAGCCTCCATGGTGAGCGACAATGACCCTGCATATCAAGCCGACGCCCGAAATAGCAGGTGAATCGTGTTTAGTTAGGAATGTGAGCGTGCTTCATCAGTCGCTATAATCAACTCTTTCGCAATACCGACTTCACCCATAGAATGCCCCGCATCTGCTATGATTCTCAATATACTCTGGGGTAAGACCTTGTGTAATTCCCATGCACTACGTGTCGGGCATACCACATCATATCGTCCTTGGACTATAGTGCAAGGGATATGACTGATTGTAGCCGCATTTTTGAGGATATAATTCTCTTCAACAAATATCCCATTGAGGAAATAATGACATTCTATTCTGGCGAAGGCTACGGCGAAATCAAGGTCATCTGCCTTTTCGATAGTATCCTGCTTGGGAAATAGATAACTGGTTGCCATTTCCCACAACGTCCACTGCTTTGCAGCAGCGCGCCGAACCTCTGTATCTTCACTTGTTAGGCGCTTGTGATAAGCAGCAATCAAATCATGTTGTTCTTCAGGAGGAATGTGTTCACGATATGGTTCAAAAGCATCTGGGAATATATGGCTGGCTCCATCCTGATAAAACCAATGTAACTCGCTCTTCCTGCACATAAAAATACCACGTAAGATCAAATTTTTAACCCTAGATGGATGTTCTATTGCATAAATCAGAGATAGTGTCGAGCCCCATGATCCTCCAAATACATGCCAATCAGTAATGCCGAGGTGTTGACGCAAAGTTTCGATATCGGAAACGGAAGCCTGTGTATTATTCTCTTCTAATTCAGCATGTGGTGTTGATTGGCCGCAACCGCGCTGATCGAATTGAATAATATCCCATGCCTCAGGGTCGAAATATCTTCGATATGCCGGTTGGCTACCGCCCCCGGGACCACCGTGTATCACGATTACTGGTTGACCGTTGGGGTTACCACTTCTCTCCCAAGCAATAGTGTGTAAATCACTGACTTTTAGGAAACCATTGTCGTGCGCTTCGATCTCTGGGTAAAGCACTCCATCTAGTTCGGAATCTGCGGCCATATCTATCTGATGCCATCTGCACAAAAAGGGTTTTTCATCGGCAAAATTATTTCTGTTCCGCATTTTATTTTGTAGTCAATACATTGGAAGTGTTAATCCATTTTACACCTTACCGAATTCGGAGTTCTGGCCGTTGGATTGAGATTTATCATGCAGCATTATTCCCAGATAAAAACCTATACAATTCACAACGACATCAGCGAATTTATTATCCCATGTTTCAATGGCAAATTCAAACGGCAAGACCAATTCTAATAACTCCCAACTAATCGAGAGGAGCAAAAAAACGTACCAATTTTTTAGCAAGAAACGGCCTGCTATTAACCAAATAGCGAGGTGAGATAGCGAATAGAGATTTAGTAAGATTAACTCACCCCGGCAGACTCTTTGGCTAACTCTTCGATTCTAACAATTAATTCTGAACTAGCCAAAACATACTCAGAATTACTCATTTCAATCATCTCCCCAGTTGCTGCCCAAAGGATTGCAGGGGGAAGAATCTCTCTTCTTTCGGCCTCTGGTTTTTGCATTTCACCGATCTTTAATGCGTGACTGTAAAGGGCTAATTGTAAGCGATGTTCAGCAATAATTTCACTACGTTGTTGTTGATTTAGGGCGCTATGCTCCTGTTCACTTAGGCAACCTGTTGTTTTAGCATCAACGACCTGTAGCCATTTCTTTCCACTCGCGTCCTTTAGTGCAAGAACCAAATCCGCTCTACCTTCGAAACGAACTTCTACCTTACTTAGTTCTGCTACAGCAATCTCTCCTGAAGGAGTCCAAATTTGCCTTAACCAGTCTTTTGGTTCTATATCGTGCCTTAGGTAGAATGGCAATTCAGTCCTCAATCCTTCGACACAGTACCCGTCCACAGCAACTCCTGAAGCCAAAAGTCCTAATTTTTCTTTGCGGGCAGATTGTGCTAGAATAAGCAAAAGTTCTCGACACCGTTTTCTGATGTCACTTCTTACTATACTCGCCTCATCCAAAACCTGAGTAATAATTTTCACATCACTCAATAAGTCTTCATTTTTGTGCAACCATGTCGATTCCAATTCACTACTTTCATCGGCGGGGTTCGCTAAACCGATCTCAAATAATCTATGATATAAGGTTCCAAATTCCTGTGGAGTCGGCCATAATTTTGGATTAAATGTCCCAGTATATTCGCCTGGTTCGTATTGGTCTAAGTCATGCGCTGAAAGTGATAGTGCATGATTTATTTTACGAATGGGCATACTTTGCAAATCATTAGTAGTTTCATTAAACAACGAGATTCGGTTGACAACTTGGGCCAAGGGGGAAAGTCTTGGGCTCTCCTCGAAGCAATCACTTTGATGAAATATGGAAATACCCTCTAATCCTAGCTGATTTGGAATGGGAGTTCTGGCTATTAATTCTGGATTTAAGACAAGTGTTCCATTTTCAATTTTAGGAGGATCAAGCATCTCCACTAGGCCTGAAAGAAACATATCGCCTAGAGAATCACGTCGATCATTATGAATTGGTATTCTGATAAGACCATCTTCTCCGAGTGATGCATCCTTTGGCCCACCTGCCAAAATAAGTCTATCTCTCGCTCTAGTCAAAGCGACATAGAGGTGACGTCTTCTTTCGGCTCTCTGCTGGCCATCTTCTATCAGAAGAGCCAACTCCCAAGCCCCACTATCGGGCTTTTTTGCCCCCGGCCAAGGGTCTAACCTTCCAGCTACTAGATCAGGTGTGACAAGAACCTTCTCACGTGCCATCATCTGTGCATCATAACGCCCGATTGCAAACGGGTCGAAGAGTACAACAACAGGGGCTTCAAGTCCTTTTGCTGCATGAATGGTCATTATGTTAATCGCATCTGATATTGTCCCCTCATTACCGCTTGGCCCTTCACCGCGAAGTGAGTGATATCTCTCTAGCCTTTCCATAATTAGGGCAGAATCATTGCCGACTTCATCTCCGATTGAACGTACCATCTTCATCCAAGATTCGACATCACGACGATCTGAAGTTCGCGAGTGTGCAATTAATAGGTCTGAATAGTCAACAATAGTGTCAAGTGCAGTAAAAGGTGTACCATCACTACAAAGTTCTCTACAGCGCACCAATAATGATTTGATACTTTTAATTTGAATCTGTTCGACTAGATGTGAATACCAATCATCTTTGTCGTTTTTAGTCTGAATGACTTTGGTCACCTCATAATCGTCTAACCCTACTATTGTACTTCGAGCAAGTGCTAAAATTGCAGCCTTATCATCTTGGTTGGATAGTGCACGTAATACAGCCATCAAAGAGAGTATTACAGGGCGATGTAATAGAGCTCCTTGTCTATCTGCTGCTACAGGTAAACCCCTTTGTTCAAAGGCAGCAATTATCTGTGGTACAGAGGTTCTTGAATGAACTAAAATCAAGATATCTTTTGGCCTGATATCTCCTGACTCATCACCAATATCCATTCTCTTTCCATTAACTTGGTCGAGTATTCTTGCGGGACGTTTTCGTATCAAAGCCTCGATGCGTCTAACCATCATATCGATAGTTCGCTCACGAGAAGTTGAGCCATAGTGGATAAACGGGTCGACAGAATCCAACGGGTTACTAGGCCGTGGTTCGCCACCATCGCTTAATGGTAGTAACCAGTCCAATTTACCGATTTTTTCACTCACTCTCCCAGAGTTCAAGTTTTGATGGTGTGCATGCCATGGTCCTGGGAAAAGATGATGCTGAGGAGAAAAGACGTCACTAAAAACACCATTCATTAAATTGAGTAATCCTGAAAGTGTCCGATGGTTTGTAGCCATTTCCACATGTCCTTCTGCCCTTCTCAAAGCAGCATCTTCACTAAGCGCCTTACCATCATCGCCTTTTCTGAAACTTATCCAAGTTTGATCAGATCCTTTGCTCGATGATCGTACGCTTGCTTGTACAAAAGTCGCAGCCTCTCCTTCGCCACCATCACTTGGCCTAGGGTCTCTCCCAGCATCAAAACGGCGAATGCCATCGAGACGCGATTCGTATTGGAGTTCATGCCGGTTAATCTTGCGTACTGTTTCTACAACGCGCCGCATCACCCTAACCTCTGCTTGGCGGAAACGATAAATCGACTGTTTCATATCACCAACGATACAAATTGTCGGGTCCCAATCTCCTGCCGGTGGCTCTGGCTCTCCAGAATCTAAACGTCTTCGACCCCAAAGACGAGCGAGTAATCGTAGATGCTGTGGATTCGTATCTTGGAATTCATCGATGATAAATGCGCGATATAAACGACGAATATCATGTAAAATCGCAACACGCCGGTCAAGATCTGCTAATACCTTGGGGTGACCTTCAGCGTGTTGCCGTGCTAAGTTCAGATGGTCATCTTTCCATGGTTGCGAAGATAGTTCGTCCAAAGCCCAAACCACTTTCCTAGGATACCATCGTCGGCAAATAGTGGGGCATCTAGTAAGCAATAAGTCCTCAGCCAATTCATGCATGTCATCGTAATGATGCAAACCTTCTCGGGTTTTCATCCTCGATAGAATTTGCCTGACTCCTTTATGGAGAATAAACAGGTCTTCCATAGTTCGAATTTCTAATTCAGGACTACTACGGGAACCACCATTCGGCATACGATTTGTTGGAGATATTCCAACTCGTGTCGTGAACGCCTCTTGGCCAGGAGTAGGAACTGGGTCATCGATTACCGGATTCAACAAATGCGATGCACGACCTAAACGGCGCATTAGCAATCCAATAGGCATTGAAAGTAAATCTCTAATTTCTTCCGCACAATCTTTAGCGGAATCACAAATCATATTTTTGACATCTTTATCCAATACCTTGACATTGGTTTTTGTCATTACTCCAGCCGGCCATGATTTGGATGTAGGTGGGCGGCCATGAGCCAAACAACGCGGGTCTGACTTAATCGAATTAGCAGGAGTTGAAATCGCTATTGTCACTAACCAAATCCATTGCAATCTGGCAATATCATTTTCAGGTAAACCGCAATCCACCAAGTGACGAATGAATCTGTAACGTGTCATCCCACTATCACAGTCTGCTTGTGTTACAAAATGAGCCCCACCATCGAGCCAAATATCGGACCATTTGGCAACCAGGGAGTACAAAGACTCGGAAAAACCAGCGAGAGAATCTTTTACAGGTTCGATAAATAACTCGTCAAGTTCTGCTGCACTAGCGTTATTTCCACTTATTTTCATTCGAACTTTGTGATATGATTCTTCTACGAATAAAGAACGTTTGAGCATACCCTTGAGGATAGTCGAAGCGGTTCTTTGTCCTCCAAGAACTATGCTCAAGCGTCCTCGAGCAGCAAGGAATTCGTCGATGTCGCCACTAAGGCCAGATTCAATACCATCGATAGCGTTCTGCAATCGCCAAGCACTAGCTATTGCTTCATCGTGCATTAATGGTAAACGCTCATCAGCCATTTGTTGACGTGGAGGGTCATCACTTAGCGAAGCAATCCACGGCGCAACTAATGATGTGAGGAATGAATCGATTGTTGCAATAGGTGCATCTTCTATCGCTGAAATCAACATCTCAACGTCAGCGTCGCTCTTTAGACGTGGGTCGTGAATACCGTCTATATCATCAGGACTTATCGGCGCTGATCGATAACGAGTTAATTCTCTACGAATCCTTCCGCGTAATTCAGTAGCGGCTTTACGCGTGAATGTAATCGCTACTACCTCTGAGGGCAAGAGACCTTTCCACTTGTCCAATGAAGTCCTCTCTTTTTTTGGTGCAGAGAGGTTACCAGATCCTACTTGTGACAGCCTCGGTCCAGGCGGCAATAATCGAGTAGCGCGCTGATCTTTTGTGAGTAGATGTTGAACATATCTTGTCGCCATCACTGTTGTCTTTCCAGTTCCAGCACCTGCGTCAAGAGCGATGTGGCGGTCTAAATCAAGACCTAATGCTTGGCTGGGGTTCAATTCAACCAAGACCATCACCTGCCTTAGAACTTGGACATGCATTTGCCACTGGGCAATGATTGCAAGCAGTAGAGGGATTCGGTGGGATATTGCCCTTGCGGGCGGAATCTTCGATACGAAGAGCAGTGGTCAAGCGCTCTCTTATCCAAGCTCTAAACGGATTGCTGCGCGCAGGTACTTTCTCTCCCGGTAGCCGATAGTGTAGGTGTGTATGTTTGGTCTGTTCGCCTACATCCAAATCAGTCATGTGTGGGCTGAATTGAGGGTCTATCTCAACTCGGTGAATAGTTTCCTTACCAACTACGGTAATTCCTACTCCAATCACTCTATCACCTGGATTAAAAATCTCCCACGCTCGCGCATACAGGGCTAATTGTAAATCAGTAAAAATTGATTTTTTATGTTTATCTCCCCTACCATTATCACCTGCTCCTTCTACGGTTTTCAGGTCTCTAATTATTACCAAACGCTTGGCTTTTACATCACTATTTAAATCGAGATCTAGGGGTATGATTTCAGACGAATTTGCATCCTTAAATTGGTCGAGCCCCAGTACTTCGTCAACACGATCGACACGTCCTCTAAATGAGATATAGCTGCCATCTTCTGGCAATGATAGCAATGCTGGTTCAACTCCATCCAAACCAACACACCATTCACTGTAAATCGGGGCAGCATCATGTAACAAAAGGTCGCTATCAAGCATTCTACCCAGCCTTCCGCCCTGTGGGATTTCGATTTCATCATTGAGCCAAAGCCGCCATTTTTCTGGAGTGCTGCCTATCATGTCCCTTACTCTGTGAAATGCGATTGCATCATTACGTTTCATCCAAGGTGCTCTTTCAGCTAGAGTTTCTAGAATCGAATTCCAACCCCTGCTTTCACTAGTAATTGGGCCTAAATGCATTGGAGTTGGTTGATCACACTCTTTGAGATGAGTATGAATCAGAGCCTCTTCAGATAAGTGAATTAAATCACCTCTGATAGATGATGCTAAGTCTTCTTCAACACTATCTCTAGTTCCAGCACCAAGGTGATTCGAAAACCAAGCGCGCCGAGGGCAATCTAACCATTGCTGCAAACGACTCGCTGACCAAACCTTAGGCATCGGGAGTTGCTTCTTTGCTCGACCCATCCTCCCATCGATTGCAGCCTCACCTAGCGGATTTGCTTGAATTGGTCGCGGGTCTATGCCAACTCCAATGCCTCGTTTGGTCATTTTTCCAAGATGTGGCCACTCAGAATCATCTCGACTATTTGCTGGACTGTGGTGATTAGGAAGTAATTTCAATGGATTAGCATCGATTAATTCAGCAACCCTAGAGTTGGAAAGAATTTCTCCTTCTTTCAGCATAACATCTATCTGAAATCTACTAGAGAGATCTTCGAGTATTGCTGCTTCTGTTGCGGTAGCGATATTGCCAATTGCAAATGGGGCAAGTTGTGGAGTGCGGTTTTCCGAAGCGGCAATCCCAGCACGCTGTTGCAAATCTCGCTGCCTTCTCCCAGAGATGATAGTTCGGAAATTACCGTTTTCTGGTTCGATTATCACACGTCGAAGAGTAAGCCAATTACCGTCTGATCTATTTCTCCAAGCCCAAGAACGCCCTTCTCCTCCTTTCTGCCAACGGCATTCGGGGATAGAAGGAGGAGCATCCCTCAACATATCCATCTCATTCGTTCGTTTCAATATGTTAAACCATTCAGCAACTGGGCCCGATAGTTCAATACCCTCTTCAGGCGATGAATCTATTATGATTAGTGATTTACTACAATTAAGTAAATGACGCAAATGGTGTCTTCCTCTGCGCATCGCTTCATCAGGTCTAGCAAGGCCAAGACGTATACGAGACTCCTCGTCCATCCAAGGGAAGCCACTATCTTTCATCGACCAAGAATCTCCATCGATATCAGTTAGGATTGCACAATCCAAATTCACACCATGAACTTGATCAATCGAACATATTCGTAACGAATAGTCACCGCATCGGGGGGGGACATCCATGGTTTTCTCTGCAAGTGATTCAATCATCGCAATATATTCACTACCATGCATGCCTCTAGCGAGTTCTCGAGATTGCTCGAGCAGCGTATCTATTGTTTCTATGATGTCTTTTCCAGTAGTTTCTTTGAGACAACTACGGAGATTGTATAGCCAGGAATGGCCATCAAACTGCTCTTTAGGAAGAGGTAGTTTTTCAGCGCTGAAACAACCCTGCAATTCAGATAAAAGTTCCTGGTGTTCATCATCTTCGATTAATGGAGCAAGCCATGATGCCATACAAGCAAACCACCATTGCGACTCCTCTTGTTTTCTTAGCCTGACTTTTGCATCATGTTGCGGCCGATATGAAGTAGACGAAAGAGCACTAAGCCATCTTCGCAAAGCCCCTCTGCCGCCAAGTAGATGAAAACTACGAGCTAACTCACTTACTAGATCAAGATGAAGTCGGGGAATGATAGTTGGATCGGTTGGATGCTCAACAGTAAAAATCGCTTCAAGGTCAAGAGGCAATGAAACTTGGCGTGAAAAGCCACTAACCTTTGCCAATGACCATCCATCTTGACCATGTCCTATCTTCATTATCGAAATCAATCTAGAAATAGCCGCCATATTTACTACGGGTTCAGAATTCTGTTGCAACTGAATCCCCATCTCTTCTAATTGTGGGCCTATGCGCTTAATCAAAGATTTAGGCGACCCCGAGACAATGGTAACTTCAGGTAAATCAGCAATTAGTTCAAGGACAGCATAATCACAATGAGAATTGTTTTCTACTTGGATTCGATGGTATTTAGCATCCCTTTTTTGCCCGATTGGAGATAACCAATCTGGCACATCGGAAATCCAAACCTCGTGAGGAGGAACCCATGAGGGGAGTTCTTGTTCTGACCTACAAGGGTGAATATCAGCAATAAATTCACCATGATGGCCAAGGCGATATGAACCTGGATTTACCAATTGGTGTATCGGAATTAATCGAGATAGCGTTCTGAGTATTGCAAGCTGAATTTCTTTGAGCCCCGGTGGGTGATCAAGCATTATGATTCCATCGCATTCCGAGAGCGAGAATAAACCACCATCACCAGAGTTTTTCAGAGAGTTGAACAATTCAAACTCTCTTCGTGCTGGATGGATGCCGCCATATTGTTGTTGTAATATTTGTAATATCTTGTCGCACTCTTTTGCTCCAGGGTCTTCATCCCACGCCCAGGGCGATTCTAAGCCCATTAAACCACTATGTAACTTAAGTAAATATTCACTTTTACTCCTACTCCAAGTAACTTGTGAGTCAGGATGGAGCAATGGGAATTGTAAATCTTTAGCAGCAGCAGATAGTGCAGCGTGTGTTCTTTCGAATAATATAGCATCATCAACTAATAATTTAGGTAATCGTAGATCTAAATGTAATTGCGAAATCAAGCGACTAAGCGTGAGGTGATGCGTGGTATCTAGGATTCCTCCACCTTGACTATCCAGTAGCGTATCTATCGCTTGCCGCCTTGCTTGCTCGCTACTATGGATGATTAATACGCGAGATTTTGTAACGCCTCGTAGTGCGTCAAACAACCATCCTGGTACGGAAAGACCAGCAGGAACAGTTTCCATGCTCAACATGGAATCGTTTACCTCAGGTTGAATCGTCATCACTTTCACCGCCGGCGTTCTCCCTCGCAGTCGGTGGTTATTGAACACTCGTACTTGAACTGAACAGGGGTGGCTTGAAGGAGGAAGATATCCTCGGCGATATATGCGAGTCCTTGACAAATTCCTGATTTCCATAATCCTCCTGTCAGTGATTCCATTAGCGGGCGCAGGTGCAGCAAAAACGCTGACAGACGTAGGTCCGGTTTTTGGAGGAGCGCACGTTGCGGCAAATACATCGGGAACAGCGACCTTAGCACTCGACGATCTACCTGCAATCGCAGAAGAATTCACCGCTACTTGGTGTAATCCATGTGCGAATGTGGCTGCGGCTTTACATGAAATAGAAAACGACACAGGAGTCCAGGTTTACACGAATCATCGTAACATATCGGAGTCTATGGATCCATTAGGAAACGCAATCGTCGACCAGAGATGGATTGACAGGTATTCTTCAAGAGAACCACCTGTGGTCGTATTCAATGGTACAATCTTCCAAAGCGGAGGTTCAGCTAACGGAGCAAGTTTAGCGGAGGATTTCACTACACATGCGCAGACAGCGATGAACGTAGGTGATGGCGAGACATCGTTAACTTGGGTAAATACTAGTGAGAACACTGGAACAATAACTTGGGTTGTGAATGGAATTGATGAGGGGTTACTAGCGAGTGGGACACTTGAATCAATGATATGGTTTGTCGAGGACTTCGCACACTATGAAGATGGATTAAATGGTGAGGAATATTATCCCTATGTAGTTCGTGAAATCATCTATCTAGGCTCGAACACAAATGGTACAATAGAGGTAACACTCCCTTCTACTTGGGATGGAGATGACCTTCAAATCCATCTTATTCATCAAATAAATCAAACAGTCGTAATAGATGGATTGGATGACAATCCTGCGGCACCACCAGTAACTGAAGAATCGATGTTATCCGGTTTCTCATTATTGATGACAACCACAGTGATGATTGGTGCAGCAATCACACAGCGGCAAAAGCGGCTATGATTCTTTGAACATCTTCGTCAGTAATGTGCAAGTGAGTTACGATACGAACTTTATTTGGGCCGGTATCGAATAAATCGATACCCATTCCTGCTAGCGCTGAAACCAGTTCAGCAGCAGGCATCTGACTCTCAACATAGACCATATTGGTCTGAACTGTATCTAAATCAATTGTGAATTTATCCATGTCTGCGATTGCTAAAGCGATTTCCTTTGCTCTATCATGATCTTCAGACAAACGTTCAACATTATTGTCGAGAGAATAAAGAGCAGCAGCAGCAAGCACTCCTGCCTGCCTCATACCACCGCCAAACATCTTCCTCCATCGATGTGCTCTGGCAATCATCTCTTTTGTACCAACCAATACCGAGCCAATTGGTGCACCTAGTCCCTTGGAGAGGCAAATAGAGATCGAATCATAGTCGCGACACATCCGTGCAGGTTCGACTCCTTGTGCGATTACTGCATTGAAAATACGAGCGCCATCGATGTGTGCCATACAATCATTTTCATGAGCAACTGCAGCAATTGCGTCTAGAGTCTCTTGGGAAAAACAGGTTCCTCCGCCAAGATTAGCAGTATTTTCAACACATACCAAGGAACCATTTGGATAATGACTTTGGCTTCCTTCTGCTTTTCTGATAGCGTTTTGAACTTGTTCAGCAGTCATCAGTCCCTTGTGACCATCGACTAGAGCAACCGACACTCCGGACATAGCAGCATAACCCCCTCCCTCGTAACGATAAATGTGGGATATTTTGTCGATTATAATCTCGTCACCAGGGACAGTATGGGCACGAATTGCTACAGCATTCGACATAGTTCCCGAAGGTACGAATAAACCAGCTTCTTTGCCAAATAGCGTGGCAACACGATTCTGTAATTCAATTACAGTAGGGTCATCGCCGAGAACATCGTCACCGACCTCGGCTTTCTCCATAACACTCCGCATTGCAGAGGTGGGTTGTGTCACCGTATCGCTACGGACGTCAACTCGGCTTGAGGGATACTCGCGCATATACATCCACGCAAAGGGGTACTCAAAGTAGTTTTAGAATCCCAGTAATAGGTTCGAGTTCCTCATCTCTTGCAGGTCCTATCGCTATTACAGTTAATGATCCCGCGGGAATTTGAGTTCTACCAGCGTCTCGAATACTAACAGCGCGAATACCAGCATCCTTTGCTTGTTGTTGTAATGACAATAAATGTTCATCATCAGTTCCTCTAAGACAAATTTTCGCTTGACCGCTAGACAACCATGCATCCATACAGGCTGGATTATTGCTAGCACAAGCAAGTGCTGCTTTTACTGCACCATGCCCTACTTGAGC
>ERZ1046148.275-NODE-275-length-33348-cov-6.945214_pt1 | contig 33348 bp, 33 predicted proteins | sample MGYA00383090_ERZ1046148 | MGnify/ENA primary metagenome ERZ1046148 (study PRJEB29581, sample SAMEA5548360) | metagenome | biome: marine; feature: coastal; material: water | depth 25 m | study: Short-term variability in the microbial, nano- and picoplankton... | reverse complement strand
TAATATTTTCTACCTTGCGTGACGCGGGGTTTTTTCAGTTGTTTAAAAAAAATTGAATCATCGTTGCACTAAACTCATCAGCTGCTTCGATGTTGACCGCGTGACCACCCTGCATATTAACCACTTTTAGGCCTGGCCTACCCGTTTTCAGCCTGCTTAGGTCGACCTGAAAACTTTTCTCGTAGACACCATTCGCAATCATGAAGGGTGGAGTGATGCTATCGATTAAGGATTCACTGTTAAGCGCCCGCCTGATCAGTCCGCCTTTGTTGATGGCTTCTTCGGTCATATTATCGGCACATGCGACGAGCCTTGCCTTCACATCGGCAGGCAGTCGTTTCGCATAAATCGGGTGGATCGGCATATGTCGGTTATTTTTCTGCTTCTCCGTGAGGGTTGATGCCGCTATCTGATTACGTCTCGCTTTTTCCTTTCTGGCGGTGGCGATGTCGCCGAAAGCGGAGCGTGAATTCGTGACCACCAGACCTGTGACCCGTTCTGGGTGCGCAATTGCATAATTAATCGCCAATCCTGCTGCGTAAGACTGACCTACAACTCCCCAGCAACCCAAATTAAGTTCGTTGCGTATGTGTTCGAACTCCGCCACATAACGTGGGATGGTAAAGTCGGAATCGTCTGCAGGTAATGGTGAGTCTCCATGCCCCCACAACTCAGCAAGCACAACAAAGAAATGCTCTCCAAGCAAATCCAGATTGGGTTGCCATTGTGCATTGCTGGATAAGAAGCCATGCACCAGTAAGAGGGCAGGACGCTTGGGGTCGCCGGTGGTTCGGTAGTTAAGTCTGTCACGCATTGAAGCAGTTCCTGATCGAAGACCGAATCATACAATACCTGAAGTTATGTGCTAATCCTGCCGCCAAGGGGATTGTTGAGTGTGCCACTCGAGATTATCGGGGATCTATAGAACATCAGCGTAGTCAGCCTGCTAAAAATTGTATGCTTGGCAATGTTCTCCGCAGCGTTCTGAGTCAAAGCTCGATTTCAAATTCGAGAAAGCAATGATTTTGTCGACGGTTGGGGCCTCACTTGGGTTCTAATGAAAGCGAAATAAGGTTTTAATACTGGTTTACAATGATTGAGAATCGCTGATGTATCCAGATTACACTTCGAAGTTTCCTGAACTGGGCTTCTACGGTTTAGCAGGCCATACCCGCTCTCCTAGAGATATCCTGCAGCAGGTTCGCGATGCCGAATCAATGGGATTGGGCAACGTCATGATTTCTGAAAGAGCCGATTACAAGGAAATCTCTGCGATATGTGGTGCCGTGGCTGCGGTGACGAGTGAGATATTCATTGGTACGTCTGCGACAAACTTGAATAAGCGTCATCCTACCGTGACTGCGTCGATTGGTAGTACCCTCAATCGTTTGTCCGAAGGTCGTTTTGCGCTAGGTCTTGCGAAAGGTGCCGGCAACTTTAAGGCTCAGGGTCTTATGCAAATTACCTTTGAGCGCGAGCGAGAGTTTGTTGACCTCATGCGCCGCCTGTGGCGAGGTGAAACGATTATCAATTATACAGGCGCGTTAGGAGATTACGGCTATATCGCGATGCCAGCTTATCTAGATGAAGACGTACCGCTCCTGTATGTAGGTTTCGGACCGAAGAGTCTTGAACATGCAGGCTCGATATATGACGGTACCCACCTGCATACTTTTATGAGCGACCAAGCGTTGAGTGACGCCGTTGCGGCAGTTCGGCGTGGTGAAGCAACCGCGGGTCGTGAAGCGGGGGTCGTGAAAAACTGGTCCGTATTGGCAACGGCCTGTGATGTCAGCGAGGAAGTTTACTTGAAGTATATTGTTGCCCGGCTTGGCACTTATCTCCAAATTCCCGGATATGGCGACATGCTGGTTAAGATCAATGGCTGGGACTCAGATGTGCTCAAGTCATTTCGAACACACGAGGCTGTGAAGTCGATTGGCGGGCTAATTGATAGCGTAGCCACAACCCAACAGATTGCTGAAGTTGCGAAGCTGATACCTGAAGAATGGCGACCCGCTGCTGTTGGTAATGCGAAAGAATGCGCGAGAAGGTGGGTTGATCAATTTGACGCGGGTGCAGATGGTGTGATCATTCATGCCAGCACACCGGAGGAAATTGAGCCGGTGTTGGCTGAGTACGAGAAAATTCGTCCGGTTGAAAGGTTTGCGGGGCGAACGAATCGTCCTGCGTAGGTGACCCCGCCGTTAACTTGCCCAGACTACCACTTAAGGACCGTTTGAGCGGCAGGTCTTTCACGATAACGTTGGTCCCACGCGCGTAGCAAAGGTCTCTCACCAAAAGCGTCAGTCTCTACAAAACGCAGAAATTGCAAAGATGCTTGTAGTGTACAGTCTGCTATCGAAGCGGTCTCACCTAACAGCAACGAACGGCCGTCGGAAAGTAACGCTTCCAGATAGTCGAGTGGTGCCTGCATGCTGGCGCTTAATTGCCGGGCGCGCTCGGGATCCGGAGGCAAGCCGAGCGGTGATTTTGTCGCGTGGCCAAGCCCGCCCATAGGTCCTGAAATGCGTAGATCAACAATACGCTCGATGTCGCGGGCATGCCCTTTTTCTTCTGCGGTACCACGGATGATCGAATTCTCTGGAAACTTGTCTTCGAGGTAATGGATGATCGCCAGCGACTCAACGATAAAAGAGCCGTCGTCTAGCTCAAGCGCAGGTAAGGTGCCAAAAGGATTTCGTGCCAGATGTTCAGGTTGGCGCTGATGCCCCTTAACTGTATTCACAGTGATCTGCTCTATGCCCATTTGTGTGCCCAGTTGTTCACGCTCAGCGATATAAAGCATGACCTTTGTTGGGTTTGGAGCTAGTGCAACTTTGTAGAGTTTCATCTTTGATCCTTGATTAATTGCCGTGTTAGTTTGCTAGAGCGCGTTTACAATATCGACGATTTCTTCCAATAGTTCGAATCGGGCAGGGCCGAGCGGGCCAGCACCGTCGAGGCCCAGTTTGAGCGTGGTGACACCAGCTTCTTGATAAGCTTTTAAGCGCGCTGCAATCATTTCCCGAGTGCCGAGTGCTTGAAACTCTGTCACCATGGCATCAGGTACGCGCTTAGCTGCTTCGTCTCTTTTTCCGGCCAGCCATAGCGTCTGTATGGCAACTGCGTCTTCCTCGTAGCCCGCGCGTTTGAAAGCATCATTATAGAAGTTGGTGGTGCCTGAGCCCATGCCACCCATGTTGAATGCAACGGCGGGTTTACGCTTTTCTATCATTGCCTCGACGTCATCCCCAATCTCTATTCGGGTCGACACACAGAGATTGAGGTCCTCAAGCGATCGATTGGCTTTTTCGGCACCGCGCTTTAAAAAGTCAAAATGTGCCTCTGGATGATCCGGTGAGAACGAAGTCCCCATCCACCCATTTGCGACTTCACCTGTGTACTCCAGTGAATTGGGCCCCAGCGTGGCGAGATAGATGGGGATGTCTGTTGGCTTGTGAGCGATGCGGATTGCCTTTCCCTCGCTGTTAGGCATGGGTAACTGAAAGATTTTCCCTTGGTACTCGACCTTTTCACCACGAAAGATCATGCGGCAAATATCAACCGTCTCTTTTAAACGAGTGAGCGCTGGGTTGTATTTTGTGCCGTGTAAGCCCTCAACGACTTGGGGGCCACTTGCTCCAAGACCGAGAACGAAGCGGCCATTGGTAAGGTCGTGCAGTGTGAGTGCGGTCATCGCAGTCATCGCTGGCGTTCGCGCCGTAACTTGCATGATGCCGGTCGCAAGTTGAATTTTTTCTGTTTTGTCCGCCAAATAGGCAAGCGGGGTAACCGCGTCACTCCACCAGGCTTCAGCCGCGAAAGCCATGGTGCAACCGAGTTTTTCCGCATGTTGAACCCATTCGGTTGTCAGCTTCAGTGTTTCCGGTTGAAGACCGGCGATCTCTACTGCAAGTTCCATCTTTTCTCTCTTTTAATCCGGTACCTGCGCCATCGCCAACGTGGTAAATATTGATTTGTTCTCGACGTTCATCATCATTTCCGAGGTCGTCTTGTGAGCCTTGAATTCCTCGAGCTGTCGCCGTGTGGCCCGCATTAAGCCGAAGGTCTCTTGCTCATGCGCGTCGATAGCGGCGTCGGGTGATATCCATCGATTGTCTACTGTTTCGAAGCCATCATGAAAGCCGGTCTGGGACGGGGGCGCTTTGGCGATGAAAAACAAGGTGTCGAAGCGTCTTGTTCGGCCCGGCGGTGTAATAAGGCGGTTGTAATAATGAATTCGATCAAGTGCCAGGCTAAGGGATTCTTTTCTGCAGATATCAAAGAGCGAAATCTCCCCTCGATGCAAAGCACCTCGGTAGTCGATAAAGCGCTGTTCGTTCTCAGCATTGTAAGAGAGCATTTCACCATTTTTATCGTAGGCAAGCAGGAAACCACCCTCTTCGAAGGTCTCTCGAATACCTGCTATCCAGAATCGTTGCCAATCTGGGCCAGCTGCAGCTGTTTGGCCAGCCTGAGCTGAAGAAGGCGGCGTGATGACCTCAGTATGATCGTCAGCTGCATCGGCGGCGTCCAGCATGCCACCGGGGAAAACATACATGCCGCCAGCGAAAACAGCGCTACTGGTTCGTCTCAGCATGAAAATCTCATACTGAGGGTCAGCATCGCGCACGATGACAACCGTCGCCGCAAACTGTATGGGCATAGGAGGTGCTTCATTCATTAACGCGTATCCGAATCAAAAAAAACATGGTTAGACTATCACAGAATTAATTTCTCGTGGCTTCGATTAGTTAAGGTATTTATGCGGAGTTTATGGCCGTAAAGCAGCGCATGTATTAGGATTAAGCGAGATATTTGAATTTGAGAAACAAGTAATGAGCCAACCCCTCGTAGGCATCACAGTTCTGGATTTAACACAGATTTATCAGGGGCCCTATTGTGGGTTCTTGATGGCGACTGCCGGTGCTGACGTAATCAAAATCGAACCGCGAGGAGGTGAGCGCTTGCGTGGTGCGGGTGGGGCAAAAACGCAGTTATCTTTTGCAACGCTGAACTCAAACAAAAAAAGCATAACCCTTGATCTGAAACACGAACGTGGCAAGGCATTGCTCAAGGAACTCGTACAACAGGCAGATATCCTCTTAGAGAATTATGCCCCGGGTGTGATGGATCGTCTCGGTGTCGGTTGGGAGGTCTTGCATGAAATTAATCCGGCGCTGATTTACGTATCGGGTACAGGATATGGTCTGTCGGGGCCAGACAGGGACATGCTGGCGATGGATCACACAATTCAGGCTACCAGTGGTGTAATGAGTTCAACCGGCGATCCTGATCGACCACCTGGGCGCGCGGGCGGCGCGCCGTCCGACATTATGGGTGGCATTCATATGTACGGTGGTGCCATGACGGCCTTGGTAGGCAGACACGCGACAGGGCAAGGAACGCTAGTCGAAGTCTCAATGCTTGAGGCCATGTATTTTACATTGAGTACGGAATTTTCGGCCTATCATGCAACGGGCAAAATCCCCCAGCGTAATAGCGCACGCTCTCCTTCGAGCGTCGTGCCCTATTCAAGGTATGAGTGTAGCGATGGTGGTTATGTCGCGATAATTTGTGTCGCCCAGGGGCACTGGCACAAAATTCTAAAAGTCATTGGTAGAGAAGACCTGATTGGTCACGAGGACTACGAGAAACCTGGTAAACGATTAAAAAACGAAGCCGCCGTGAACGAAATGTTAAATGCTTGGGCGATTACGGTCACCAGAGACGAAGCATTTAATACGATGCGGGAAGCAGGTGTGCCCGTAGCACCGATTCGTAACCTTGAAGAAGTACGTAATGATCCGCACATGCACGCGCGGGGTAGTTTACAGAAACTCGAACACCCGCAAATGGGCGAGGTGATTCTCCCCAATAATCCTATCCGATATAGCGAATATGATCGTGCTGAACTTGAATTTTATCCTGAACCTGGACAGCACAACCATGAGATTTACGGTGAGCTGTTAGGTTTGGCGCCCGATGAAGTGGCTGCGCTGCTGAGTGATGCTGTCATTTGAGTTTTGCGGCATTGCGTCTTGCTAGATTGAAATTGAAAAATTGAGGATTTCCCGATGAGCTTTGTCATTGATCCAACACCGCCGGTCACAATCCCGGTTGCGGGAGTTGAAGCGGTTTTTCCCGTGAACAATATCTACTGTGTCGGTCGCAATTACGCTGATCATGCTATCGAGATGGGTGGTGATCCAAATCGTGAAGCACCTTTTTTCTTCATGAAACCCGCCTACGCCGTTTCGACTAACGGTGTTTCTCTGTCTTATCCTAGTCATTCGATAGATGTACACCACGAACTGGAAATGGTTGTCGCATTGGCCGATGGTGGGATTAATGTTCCTGTGAACGAGGCCATGGGGCTTGTTTATGGTTACGGGATAGGTGTTGATATGACGCGGCGTGATCTTCAGGCTGAGGCCAAAGATAAACGTCGTCCTTGGGAAGCCGGAAAAACGTTTGCTCAGGCTGCTCCCTGTGCTGATTTGTCACCTGTTTTTGAGACGGGTGAAATTAATTCCGCCGAAATCCAATTGACAATAAACGGTGAAATTCGCCAGCAGGGCAACGTGAATCAAATGATTTGGAAAGTCGATGAAATTATCAGCCGATTGTCCGAGATGTTTCTTTTGCAGGCCGGTGATTTGATTTTTACCGGTACACCAGCGGGCGTTGGCCCTGTCAAAAAAGGGGATGACGTGAGAGCAACGCTTGAAGGTCTGCCTGAGCTTCATTTTAAGGTTATTTAGAGCCCGGTTTGTTTCGAGGGTGCAGCTGTGGCACTCTGCTCCGCAACCCAACAATAACAAGAGAACGCTATGAGCGCTGGTTCAACTTCATCGCAAGACACGTCTGATGAGCACAACGAGAAAAACATGCGCAAAGTCGCTGGTACTGCTCTGGCTGGTACTAGCATTGAATGGTACGACTTCTTTATTTATGGAACCGCTGCTGCGCTTGTGTTTCCCACCGCGTTTTTTCCTGAAGATATGCCAACAATGGTGGCGCTTATCGCTTCCTTCAGTACCTTTGCGGTTGGGTTTATTGCGCGGCCGTTGGGTGGTGTTATTTTTGGTCACTACGGTGATCGGGTCGGCAGGAAGAAAACGCTGGTTGTCGCACTTCTGATTATGGGTGGTGGAACAACCCTGATCGGTTTATTACCTACCTACGAGACAATCGGTGTGCTGGCGCCGTTAGCCTTGGTGTTTCTCCGCTTCGTTCAAGGGTTGGCTATCGGAGGTCAGTGGGGTGGAGCAATGTTGCTTGTTACTGAGAGCGCGCCTAAAGATCGCCGGGGTTTCTATGGGGCTTTTGCCCAAGCTGGCGCGCCAGCCGGTGTGATACTGGCAAATCTGGCATTCCTTGCAATTGGTGCGACGATGTCCGATGAAAGCTTTTTATCTTGGGGTTGGCGTGTGCCCTTTCTGGCAAGTGTCATACTGATTGGCATTAGCATGTATGTGCAACTCCATCTTGAAGAGACGCCTGCATTCAAGGAGCTGGAAGAAGCCAAACTTGAACAACAAGCTGAGGGTCAAGCCTCACAACAAGCCGACACGGTAGATGCTGCGCAGGTTGACCCTAATCGCTCTCCCGTATTGGAAGCGCTGCGTCTGTATCCCAGACGAATCGCGTTGGCAGCGGGCGCTTTTATCTCCATTCAGGTCACGTTTTATATTTTGATCGCTTTTGTGATTGCTTACGGTACCAACGAAGAGGGTTTGGGGTTGCCGCGAAGCACCATGCTTTCCGCTGTGCTGATCGCCAGTGTGATTCAGGTGATTGTTCAGTTTTACGCGGCGTCATGGTCCGATAGACACGGTCGTCGAGGTGTTTATCTCGCCGGAGCGGCGTTGCTAGCGCTGTGGTCTTTTGCACTGTTCCCGTTGATTGATACCGGTAACTTCTTTTTCATCATCGTTGGTGTTGCAGGCGGTTTGAGCTTTCTGGCAATGCAATACGGTCCCCAGGCAGCATTCTATACGGAATTATTTACTACCCAGGTACGATACTCAGGCGCGTCGCTTGGTTATCAGATTGGTGCAATTTTGGGAGGCGCCTTTGCGCCCAGCATCGCGGTATTGCTATGGAAGGAGTTAGGGATAATATACGTCTCTGTTTATATTACCCTTGCGTGTTTCATCACCATCGGCTCAGTACTCATGCTGACGGAGACAAGCGGCACTGATATTCACAGCTAAAGGGATTCATTCACCGGTAGCGCATGTGACGATTTAATCGCTTTCAGACTGAAAGATGATTCGACATGCGCAACCCCCGGGTATTTGAGAATTTTTAGCATACAAAGTTCGGCAAAGTGGTCCATATCACGGGCCACAACCTTCATTAGAAAATCATAAGCACCGCTCATTGCATGGCACTCGACGATGTGCGCCTCTTTCGCAACAAGCTGGTGGAACTCGTCCTGTTCTTCTTCTGGTTGTTTTTCCATTCGGACGCTGACATAGGCCGTGACCTGAAGTCCTAGTTGTCGTTGATCTAGCAGCCCTACGTATTGTCGTATCAAGCCTGATTCCTCCAGTAGTTTTACGCGTCTGAAGGTTGGCGATTCGGAAAGACCAACGGTCTCGGCCAGTTGGACATTGGACATACGCCCATCACTTTGCAGCGATGATAGAAGTTGCTGATCAACTCTGTCCATAGAAGATTACTCCTCAAAATTAACAATATTTAAAAGAATACGCTTTATACGGCAGAAATATTGGCAAATAAGGGGAAAAGTTTCAATAAAAATTCCATAAAATGGGTCGCAGTTATACGTCTGGGTAGGCATTAACGCTGCGCGAGACCTAACAAACATCCAATGAGCAGGAGAGGTGAGTACAAGCATGAGCACTGGTGTGGATATAGAAAACCCTATGGGTCTGAACGGTTTTGAGTTTGTGGAATTTTCGGCGCTTGAAGCAGGCAAGCTTGAACCGGTCTTTGAACAACTCGGTTTTACCCGAGTTGCGGAGCATCGCTCCAAGAATGCGCATCTGTGGCGACAGGGTGATATCAATTTCATTATTAATTATGAACCTAAAAGTGAAGCTTATTATCACGCAGAAGAACATGGCCCCAGTGCCTGTGGCCTTGCTTTTCGTGTAGAGGATGCGCATGTTGCCTACAACCGCGCGATTGAAATGGGTGCGCAACCGGTTGATATGCAGACTGGCCCCATGGAGTTGCGCCTGCCTGCAATCAAAGGCATTGGTGGAGCGCCCCTATATCTGATCGATCGTTGCACTCCGGGTGCGAGTATCTACGATATTGATTTCGTCTATCTGCCAGATGTCGACCCTTATCCCCAGGGAGTTGGTTTTAACGTAATTGATCATCTTACCCACAACGTCTATCGCGGTCGCATGGATCACTGGGCAAACTTCTATGAAAAGTATTTCAATTTTCGTGAGATAAGACATTTTGACATTAAGGGGCAGCAAACCGGACTGCTGTCTCGAGCAATGACAGCACCGGATAATAAAATTCGGATACCTCTGAACGAAGAGGCGCAAGGCAGCAGCGAGGGTCAGATAGAAGAATATCTGATGCAATATAACGGGGAAGGAATCCAACATATAGCTTTCGCTTGCGATGACCTGCCCGCGGCAATGGATCGCTTGTTAGCGCGGGGTATTGAGTTTATGACTGCACCACCAGAAAGCTATTACGAAATGATTGAAGATCGCTTGCCGGGGCACAATGAAAACCTTGATGTTTTGAAGACCAGAGGCATCCTGTTGGATGGTAGCGTCGAAGATGGTCAGCCAAGACTGTTGCTACAGATATTTTCCGAAACGATGATTGGCCCTATCTTCTTCGAGTTCATCCAGCGTAAGGGTGATGATGGGTTTGGTGAAGGCAACTTTCGTGCGCTTTTTGAATCGATGGAAAGGGATCAAATGCGCAGAGGCGCGCTGGAGGCGAACGCATGACCTTAGAACGAATTCATCACGTTGCATATCGTTGCAATGATGCGAAAGAAACCGTTAATTTTTACCGCGATTTACTGGGCATGGAGTTCAAGCTTGCGATAGCTGAAGACAAGGTGCCATCAACCGGTGAAGCAGATCCTTATATGCACGTTTTCATGGACGCGGGTTCGGGTAATGTCATCGCATTTTTTGAGCTGCCCAATTCACCAAAAATGGACCGAGATCAAAATACCCCAGAGTGGGTTCAACATATCGCTTTTGAGGTGAGTAGTCATGAAGAGCTAATGACCTACAAAGGGAAAATTGAGGCATCAGGGCTTGATGTCCTCGGTCCTGTTAACCATGGCGTGTTTGATTCCATCTACTTTTTCGATCCGAATGGCCATCGGTTGGAGTTAGCAGCAAATAAAGGTACCCAAGCTCAAATGGACCAGCTGAAAAGTGTTGCGGATTTGATGCTTGATGAATGGGCTGAAACCAAAAAAGCGCCGCAACATGCAGCTTGGCTACACGAGGCAACTTAAGGCATGTCGATGAACAAGACCCACGATCCAGCGTTGCAAAGCTGGGTTGAGTCAGCCAACCTGCCTGACGCAGATTTTCCTGTTCAGAACTTACCTTTCGCGGTACTGCGACGCAGACACTGTGATGAAGTATTTCGAGTGGCGGTTGCCATCGGCGACTTTGCGCTGGATTTGTCATCGCTGCAGAAAACAGGTCTTCTTACGGCGAAAGAGCTGGATGCTTGTGTTGCTTCCAGCCTAAATGAATTTATGTCGCTTGGATCAGCAAGTTGGTCTGTGCTGCGCGCGGAACTCAGCGTAATGCTAACCGAGGGCTATGCCGGTTGTGATCTGATAAGGGCATGTTTGATTCCATTATCGGACGTTGAATACGCTTTACCCGCCGTTATCGGTGACTACACAGATTTTTATACATCCATTCATCATGCAACCAATATCGGCAAGCTGTTTCGACCAGACAATCCGCTCTTACCCAATTATGAATATGTACCAATTGGCTATCATGGTCGCAGCTCTTCGATAGGCGTTTCAGGGCAAACCTTTCACCGGCCCGTTGGACAGTTAAAGTTACCGGAGAAAGAAGCACCGATTGTTGCGCCTTGTCGAAGACTGGATTATGAACTGGAAGTCGGTATCTTTGTCGGTCCAACGAATAGTTCGGGCTATGCGGTGCCTATTGAAGATGCGGAGGATCATATCTTTGGTCTGTGCCTATTGAACGATTGGTCTGCTCGGGATATTCAAGCATGGGAATATCAACCTCTTGGACCTTTTCTGGCTAAGAATTTCGCCTCAACAATCTCGCCTTGGATTGTAACTCTTGAAGCATTAGCACCGTTTCGCGCTGAATTTGAAAGGGATAGCGCACGCCCTGCGCCATTGCCCTATTTGAGCAGCTCAAAGAACTCAACAACCGGTGCTGTAGATTTGCAGCTTGAAGTGTTGATTCAGACTAGCCGTATGCTGCAAGAGGGTAAGTCACCCGAACGATTGTCGTTAAGCAATTTCACAGACTCTTACTGGACTATGGCCCAAATGCTGACGCATCACACGGTGAATGGTTGCAATCTTCGACCCGGAGATTTGCTGGGTAGCGGTACCATGTCAGGTTCGACGCATGGAAGTCAGGCTGCGTTGATTGAAATCACAGAGGGAGGCAAATCCCCGGTGACGCTTGGTAACGGAGAAATACGGACCTTTCTGGAAGATGGAGACACCGTCATCATGCGTGCCCGTTGTGAAAGAGCGGGCGCGACAAGTATTGGCTTCGGCGAAGTCGTTGGCACCGTAGCGCCGGCTGCAGTGTGATGCAACTCTACTCGTATTGGCGCTCGAGTGCGGCTTATCGCGTAAGAATTGTACTTAACCTGAAGGGTATCAATTACCAAACGCTGGTAGTTAATCTTTTGCAGCCCCATGATGCAGAACCAGCCGTCAATTACAGGTGTCTAAATCCTCAGGGACTCGTACCCGCGCTGGTCGATAATGGTCTGGTATTAACCCAGTCGGCCGCGATCATTGAGTACTTAGAAGAGAAATTTCCGAATTTATCAGTCTTGCCCCAATCTGTTGAGGCGAGAGCCACAGTGCGAAGTCTGGCACAATTGATTGCTTGTGAGATACATCCTGTCAACAACCTGCGGGTGCTTAAACATTTGCGAACGGAATTTAGCGCGTCGGACATCCGTGTCAATGCCTGGTATCGACATTGGGTGATTGAGGGTTTGAGTGCACTCGAACAGCGTGTTGCAGCGTGTCGCGGCGACTGTTGTTTTGGCGATACGCCGACAATGGCAGATGCTTGCCTTGTGCCACAGATGTATAACGCCAGACGTTACGATTGCGATTTAAGGGGGTGTCCAAACCTTTTGGAAATTGACGAGCACTTAATGTCGCTTCCTGCTTTCATAAAAGCATCACCGGAGCGGCAAGAGGATGCCATTCTATAACAAGCGCAAACTATCAAGTGCCGATTGGGTCATGCGCTTAAGTCTAATTTTATCCTGAGTTAGACGACCCACAACACCTAAACCCTGAAAACAGGAAAGTAAGTGTAAAGAGAGTGCATCCGGGTCTTTTTCAGGTCCAATAAGCGCCAGTGCCTGTGCTTCGACAATCCTACGCCTAAATGCTGATTCGATCATTTCCATCCCAGACCAGACCACTTGACTGATATCGGCGTCATGACTACCGATCTCCGTCGCCGTGTTTGTTAGCAGGCAACCAAGCATGCCATTTTTGGGAACATTTTCGAAGGACGAAAGAAAAAACGATTCGATAGCATCGAGCGGATTCTCCTTGTTATCAAGGTATTTTGCGATTCTGCCGGCGACGATATGGTGCTGGTAGTGGGTCAGTGAGCGAACAAATAAATCCTTCTTGCTCGGAAAAACATTGTAGAAACTGCCCGGTTTCAGGGCGACGGTCTGTAAAATTTGCGATATACCGGTCGCAACATAGCCCTGCTTCCAGAACAGTTTCATCGATTGATTGATGACTTCGGTTTCGTCGAAAAGAGGTGGTCTTGGCATTCCGGTTTCCGTTGTGTCCTGTGGTAAATACTTGTGATCGTTGACAGCTTTGGACCGAATTAGTATAAATGAGCGATCATTCAAAAACAATTTAGGTTTTTGCTGTCTACCTCGAAGGATGTCGCTCGTGTCTTATTCGACCGAAATATTACGCTACCAAAAAAAATCTAAGATGATCCATGGTAAAAGCATGGCATATATAGATGAGGGGGAGGGTGATCCGATTGTGTTTTTGCACGGTAATCCGACATCGTCCTTTTTGTGGCGCAATATCATGCCCCACCTAGAAGGCAGGGGACGGCTGATTGCCCCGGACCTGATTGGCATGGGTGATTCCGAAAAGCTTGATCACAGCGGTCCCGACAGTTATACCTTTGTTGAGCATCGAAAGTATCTTTTTGCGCTGCTGGAAGCATTAGACGTTCACTTGAACGTCACACTCGTTATCCATGACTGGGGTTCTGCTCTCGGGTTTCACTGGGCGCAAGAATATCCGGAGAAGATTAAAGGCATTGCTTTCATGGAGGCAATTGTTGCGCCGATTCCAACCTGGGGAGGTTTTCCCGAAGCTTCGCGCAAGGTGTTCCAGGGTTTTCGTTCAGAAGCCGGTGAAGATATGGTGTTGAACAGAAATATATTTGTCGAAGCGGTGCTCCCGGGATCAATTCTCAGAGACCTGACGGAAGCAGAGATGACAGAATATCGTCGACCGTTTTTGAATCCCGGTGAAGACAGAAGACCCACGCTCACCTGGCCCAGACAAATTCCTATTGCGGGTGAGCCGGAGGATGTTGTCAAGATTGCGGGCGCATACAGTCAGTGGTTATCACAATGTGATGTACCGAAACTGTTTGTGAACGCCGAACCTGGCGCGCTAATCGCGGGACCTGTAAGAGATCTGGTGCGTGCCTGGCCAAATCTCACCGAGGTGACCGTGGCGGGCTCTCATTTTATTCAAGAGGATTCGCCTGACGAAATTGGTGAAGCCATTGCCGCGTGGCTGCCCGAATAAACACGCACTAATTAGTACGGAGTAAAAACATGAAACAGGAAACTCAGGTAGAAATACTTAAAGAATTGATGCGTCAGGTTGATGAAGGCAAGAACATCGACGCAGGTGTGCAGTACAGAATGCCAATGACCTCCTATGTTTGTCCGGATATAGCAGCCAAAGAATGGGACATGTTTTTTCAGAATCACCCTCAGTTGATTGGCTTATCCGGCGAGTTACCAGAGCCCGGCAGCTTTCTGACGATTGATGATTTTGGTATACCGGTGCTTGCCACCAGGGACAACGAGGGTAACTTTCGCGCATTTCTGAATGCCTGTCGTCATAGAGGTGTTCGTGTAAGTCAGGAAGAACGTGGTAGAAAAAATGTATTCACCTGTCCGTTCCATTTTTGGAGTTACTCCAATAGCGGTGACTTGGTGGCGATACCTAATGAAGATCACTTCGGTGAAATTGACAAGAGTTGTAATGGTTTGATTGAACTCCCGGCGGTGGAACGTGATGGCTTGTTGTGGGTTCATCCACAACCCGACGGTCAACTGGATGTTGATGAATTGTTGGGCGCTGAACTAGCCGAAGAACTCGGAACCTATGGGTTGGGTAAGCTTGTTCGTGGGGGTACGAAAACCATCAATATGAATCTTAACTGGAAACTCTCAAATGATACGTTCGGTGAGACTTATCACTTTGGCAAGTTACACAAAAATACATTAGGTAAAATTTTTCCGGGCAACAATTTGCATCTGGAACTGTTTGGTCGTCATCACAGATTCGTGACAGCTTCGCAGACCCTTGGCGAATTTAAAGATATTCCGGAAGCAGATTGGAATATTCATGTTGGCGCAGCATTTGTGCTTTACTACCTGTTCCCGAACATTACTTTCATTGTAGGTAACGGGTCTTGTACGATTGTGAAAATGTACCCGGATCCTGACAACCCGGGACGCTCGACCTCGCAGGTTTTCGCCTATTATGCGCAGGAAGTACTGGATATGGAGGACGCTGCAAAAGCAGAGGGTAGCCTTGAAGAAGTGACATCTGAAAATGTTTACGATCCAGAGAAGCGAGGCGGGCCGAGTATTGAAACGACAATGGAGGTTTTCAATAGCACCATTGAAAAAGAAGATTATCTGATGGGTGAACTACAACAGAAGTCTGCAGAAACTGGTCTGCTAAAGCACGTTACCTTTGGTCGCAATGAACCTGCATTGCATCACTTTCATTCGACCTTTGCCGATGTGTTGGGTATGCCGCCGCTAGAAAAAGTAGAGGCGTAACGAAAGTTGACCTCTAAAAAGCAGACCGCCGGATCGCGTTTTAAAGGTTACTCTAGTCGAAAAAGATAATTCTCCTGAACATCTGAATCTGTGCGGTCGCTTTCGTATTTTTCATTCCAGACATGAGTGAAGGATAGGTACTCGTCGGGGTCTGTAACCCTGTACGCATGCAGATCGTAGACTTTTTCCTCAGCCTGTAATCTTACAGCATGATTTGATTCAATATTTTGGACCCACTGGGCGTAATTATCGCCAGCAAACACGTATATTCGCGCTTGCTCTGCAACCATCCAGATGTTGACGGAGTAGGGCTGCTCTGGATTGGTTTCAAGCTGAATAATCGAAATGCTGGCAATTTCTCGCCAATCTGCCAGTGCCTCGGTGGGTGTGCCCGTCAGTTTGCCACCAGAGAAGGGTATGTAGGCGCATCCGCTGATTGAGACGAGCAGTGTTAACAGGATGATTAGCGGGTAGTTCCTCATGGGGTCGTGTCCTTTTCTCTGATTTCAGTTTTGTCGATTATTTCAGGATGTTCTGAAGTACGGCCGTAAGACCTTTTTGTCCTAGTTCAGTATAGCCAGTTGAGACTTCCTGAAGAAATCTCTTCTCGCTGCCTGCAGGGCCAAAAATTTTTATGACAGATTGGAGCCTTTCTGGCAACTCATGCTCGCTCAAGCCTCTGATCATTGCAGCACCGGGGTCAGCAAACTCGCCTGCGATCTCTTTGTTACATGAGCATCGAAGCCAGGCGCTGACAATGAGCATCAAACCTTGGCAAGGCGTGCCAAGTTCGATGTGGTTTTGAATACTTGGGTAGACACGTTGAATGAGTTTCTGCGATCCATCACTAGCGACCTGCGCCGTTCGATATTGAATTTGACTGTTTGCAAAACGTGACAGAATGCTTTGCTTATACTGCAAGATGTCAAAGTCTTTCGGGCGCACGATGACGGGCAGCACTTCTGTTTCAAGCAAATAGTCAGCGAAGCGCTGTAACATCGGGTCTTGCATGGCCTGGTGTATAAACTCGTGTCCGGCAAGCAAACCGAGGTAGGCAAGTGCTGAATGGGTTGCGTTCAACATCTGCAGCTTCATTTGCTCATGGATCGAAACGTCATTCACGATTTGCGCGCCAGCGCTTTCCCATTCGGGGCGTTCCGCCGCGAATCTGTCTTCGATAATCCACTGGCTAAAAGGTTCGCTGACGACTAAGCCGCGATCTTCAATTCCGCTCTCCGTTGCGAGGAGCGCAATGTCTGCTTCAGTTGTTTTGGGTACGATTCTGTCTACCATTGTGCTCGGAAATTGAACATGATCTTGAACCCAGTGGGCAATTCCACGATCTTTGCGTACTAACAAGCCGCCGATTGTGCGTGCCGTGGCGTTGCCATTTTCCGACAGATTGTCACAGCTGATGATCGTGATCGGCCCTGCGCGATTATCCATTCGCTGCTTAAGGCCTGCTGCAATGATACCGAGTGCTGAGACCGGCATAGCTGGATTATCGAGGTCATGCCGAACATCAGGATGATCTTCATTGAGCTGACCGGATACGTTCAGGCAATATCCTTTTTCTGTGATGGTTAGCGTAATAATCTTGATGCTAGGCGATGCGATGAGTCCAATAATTTCCTGGCGTTGTTGCGAAAGGGTAAGGACGTTTTGAAGTGCACCCACTACCCGATACTCATTAAGATCTATGTGTCTTGTGCAGGTTGTGTAGAGAAAATCCTGTGGTGCGAGCCGGTCTCGCATGTTGGTGCTGCGTAGGTTAGCCCCAATAACGCCCCATCGAAGATCCCCACTCGCCAGCACGTCCTCGGTATAGATAGCCTGATGCGCGCGGTGAAAGCCGCCGACGCCAATGTGCAGAATACCAGCCTTAACCTTGCTGCGGTCATAGTTGGGATGACGAGCGCGCGAGAATGCCAAGAGTGTTTTTTGTGACAGTCGGTCTGGCATCAGAGTTTGTAGGCTTCTTTTGCAAGGCTATAAGCAAAGGCTTCGGCGACTTCAAAACCTTCATTTTCAGTCATTCGATGTTCAGCGATGAGTTTCGCAAGGAAGCCGCAGTCAATTCGTCTCGACATATCGTGCCGCGCAGGAATCGAGAGAAAAGCCCGCGTGTCATCGTTAAAACCAACCGTATTGTATATGCCGGCGGTCTCTATTGTCTGTTCGCGGTATCTACGCATACCCTCAGGGCTGTCGTGAAACCACCAGGCCGGTCCAAGTTTCAATACAGGGTAATGACCAGCGAGGGGGGCCAGTTCTCGACTGTAGGCGGTCTCGTCCAGTGTGAAAAGAATGATCGAGAGGTTGGGTTCATTGCCATATCGATCAAGTAATGGTTTTAGGGCAGCCACATATTCTGTTTGGCGTGGAATGTCCGCACCTTTGTCGCGTCCATATTGCTCGAACAACCAACGGTTGTGGTTTCGATAGGATCCGGGATGAATCTGCATGATGAGCCCATCTTCGAGGCTCATCTTAGCCATTTCGGTCAACATTTGAGCACGAAAGCTTTCCGCCTCTAAAGGAGAAAAATCACCTGTGAGGATTTTATGAAACAGGTGCTCAGACTCGCTGGGCGATAGGTCAGCTGTGCTCGCGGTCGGATTTCCGTGGTCTGTTGCGGTTGCACCTCGCGCTTGAAAATATTGCCTACGATCTTGTAGCGCGGCCAGATACTCAGGGAATGATGCAGTATCTCGTCCAGTGAGTTCGCCGAGGAGCGTGACGTTAGTGCTGAAGCCCTCAAATTCAGGGTCAGTCACAGGATCTGGCCTGAAGGTAGTAATCACGCGACCGTCCCAGTCACTTGCAATGATTGTGTTGTGATGTGGCAGTTCGTCTAATGGTGATTCGGTGGTCGCGAGCAGTTCGATGTTGAATTTGTCAAACAGATGACGGGGCAGAAATTCTTCTGTGTCCAAAAGCGCCTGAATTCTGTCGAAATACTTGTCTGAAGTATCACCCGAAAGTGGTTCATCAAAATCAAAAATCTCAAAGAACACATGGTCTAGCCAGATGCGCGAAGGGGTCGCACGGAATAAGTGATAGTTCGATGCAAACAATCGCCAGACAGTTCGTGGATCTGGCATCGGTTTTCTTGAATCGCTTGTTCCGGAGATGCCAAGTTGATCTAACGTAATGCCCTGACTGTAGAGCATGCGAAACACGTAGTGGTCCGGCGTGATGAGCAGTTCAGCCGGATTACCAAACGGTTTGTTTTCTGCAAACCAAGCCGGGTCGGTATGTCCATGCGGGCTGATAATGGGTAGAGACCTGACAGAACCATAGAGTTCTCGTGCGATATCTCGGGTGCGAGGGTCCTCGGGAAAAAGGCGATCGGGATGAAGCATGGTGCTGTTACCCATTTTGATCGAGCCTGCTTAGGGTATGAATGACGCCGCGGAGTTCAGCAAGACCTTTCATTCGACCGGCGAAAGAGTATCCGGGACGAATATTGGGGTTGTTCTTTTCATCGCCGATTGCATGGCCGTGATCCGGACGCATGGGTATCTCTGAAAACGGTTGGTTCAAGCTTCGGCGTGACGACTCCTGTTTAAGTAGCGCCCTGACAATACCAATAATATCGTTATCTCCATCGAGGTGCTCAGACTCATAAAACGAACCGTCTTGTTCTCGCTGTATGTTTCGCAAATGCACGAATTGAATATTTGAGCCAAATTCTTCGACCATTTCTACTAGGTCATTGTCCGAGCGCGCGCCGTAAGAACCCGCACACATGGTTAAACCGTTGCTTGGGCTCGGAACAGACTGAACAATTGATCGTGCATCATCGGCGGTAGAGACAACGCGGGGTAGTCCAAACAATGAGAACGGTGGGTCATCAGGATGAATTGCCATGACTACGCCGGCAGCCTCTGCCGTTGGCACAATGTCTTCGAGGAAGGCCAACAGGTTGGCTCGTAACCCCGTATTGCCAATATCTCTGAATGCCTCGATCGCCTGGCTTATGCTTTCTCTTGTGTAGGAACCTTCACCGCCGGGTAGCCCCGCGATAATATTTGATTCAAGGTCTACTTTATCCTGCTCGCTCATACCGATGAACCGGCTCTTGGCGTGCTGAAGTTGCAGATTGTTGTAATCCGCGGCGGCGTTTGGTCTTTGCAATATGTAAACGTCGTAGGCGACAAAGTCGGCCATTTCGAAACGTAATGCACTAGAGGCATTATCGAGCTCAAAATTAAGGTTTGTTCGCGTCCAGTCGACAACCGGCATGAAGTTGTAACATACCCGCGTGATCCCGAATTTACCAAGGTTTGCTAGGGTCCGGCAGTAATTTTCTATGAGTCGCTGATAGTCGCCGTGCCTAAGTTTTATGTCCTGATGGAGTGGTACGCTCTCGACTACCGCCCACTCAAGCCCGCTATCATTTATCAGTTGCTTCCGATCGGCGATATCTTCTTCGGGCCAGATTTCACCTGTCGCGATATGATCGAGGGCTGTGACAACGCCAGTAGCACCTGCCTGACGAATCTGTTCCAGCGTGACCGTGTCAGTTGGGCCAAACCATCGCCACGTTTCTTGCATGCGGTTACTCCATATTTAGTTTATGCATGGTAAATTGGAAGGATTAATTCACCAAGAAGTTTATCGTGACAATGATGAATCCTTTATGAGTAATCGGAGTGGTGCCAGCTATGCACCAGAAGGAGGGTGCGTGCCGGTTGTAGCGCCTGGCGATTTCAAATTTTCAGCTGCCTTTTTGGATCACGGCCACATATACGGTCAAACTAAAGGGTTGCTTGAGGCTGGCGGAACGCTTTGCTCGGTATATGACCCCGACCAGTCCAAACTAGACGCATTTTGTAAAAAGTATCCCCAGGTAAAAGCAGTACAAACCTTCGACGAGATACTTGATGATGAAAGCTTGCATCTAGTTGCCTCGGCCGCAATACCCGATGCGCGCGCCCGCATAGGTGCGCAGGTTATAGAGTCAGGAAAAGACTATTTTACGGACAAGGCGCCTTTTACGACCCTTGATCAATTGCAACAGATCAGGACGCTGACGCGCGCAACGGGCAGGAAGTATCTGGTCTATTATGCCGAGCGAGTGCATAACGAAGCAGCCTGGCATGCAGGCGAGCTGATCAATCAAGGCGCGGTGGGTGAGGTGATTCAGGTTTTAAATCTGGCTCCGCACCGATTGTCGGCAAAGTATCGACCGGATTGGTTTTTTCAGAAACAACATTACGGTGGCATCATTACCGACATTGGCAGTCATCAGGTCGAACAGTTTCTTACCTATGCCAGTGCGAAGGACGCCACTGTTAATTTCGCTCTGGCGAAAAACGTCAGTCATGCGGCGTATCCAGAACTCGAAGATTTCGGCGAGTTCTCCCTGACCGGTGATAACGGGACTTCTTTCTACAGTAGGGTTGACTGGTTTACCCCTGACGGTATGCCGGTGTGGGGTGATGGAAGAACATTTGTCGTCGGTACCAACGGCTCCATGGAGGTTCGAAAATACATTGATCCCCAGCGGAATAACCCGGCATCACTCATTCATTTGACGACGCAAGACGAAACCCGGGAGATAGATTGTCTTGGCGTTATTGGATACCCATTTTTCGGGCAGCTGATTTTGGACGTGCTCAATCGAACAGAAAACAGCATGGGGCAGGAACACATTTTCAAAGCATCGGAATTGAGTTTGTTAGCGCAAGAAATGGCTGACGCTCATGGGGGAGCTTTTTGAATTGAATGTGTTAGCTGACACTTTCGAATATTGCAGCAAGCCCCTGTCCGCCGCCGATACACATGGTCTCGAGCCCGTATTTCGCATCACGTCGCTTCAATTCGTGCATCAGATTAGCCAATATTCGTCCTCCTGTCGCACCGATAGGGTGTCCAAGAGAGATGCCGGAACCGTTAACATTGAGTTTATCTCGGTCGTCCCAGCCCCAGCCTTTCAGTACGGCGAGCACCTGAGGTGCGAATGCCTCGTTGAGTTCTACTAGATCAATGTCGTTCCAACCAAGTCCAGTTCTACCAAACAGTCGCTCAACGGCAGGTACAGGACCGATGCCCATTCGCGATGGCTCACAACCGGCGGCAGCCCAACCGGTCAAAAATCCCATGGGTTCAAGACCGAGTTCCTCTAGCTTATCTTCAGCAACAACAAGGCACGCCGCGGCCGCGTCATTTTGTTGGCTGGCATTGCCTGCGGTGACGACACCGCCCTCAATGGGCCGAAGCGCTGCCATGCGCTCTATACTTGCGTCGCTTCTTACGCCTTCGTCCTTGTCGAAAAGGATGGGGTCCCCTCGGCGTTGAGGTATTGAAACCGGAATCAGTTCCTCATCAAATTTCCCCTCCGCCCATGCAGCCGTTGCGCGCTGGTGGCTCATCACGGCGTATTCGTCGCAAGCCTCCCGTGAGATATCGTAGTCTTTGGCCAGGTTTTCAGCAGTTTCGATCATCCCACTGATGACGCCAAAACGTTCGATCGGTTGAGACATCACCCTTCCGCGGGCGAGTCGATCATGAAATGTTGTAGAGCCCATGCGTGCGCCGGGACGCATATCTGTGCTGTAGTATTCAACGTTACTCATGCTCTCAGCGCCACCAGCGATTACCGCATCGGCAACGCCGGTTTGAACCATCATTGCAGCATCAATGACTGCCTGCAGCCCACTGCCACAACGTCGATCTACATGCAGGCCTGGAACAGTCACAGGCAAACCCGCCGCGAGTGCCGACCAACGGCCTATGCAGGGTGCTTCGCCACTGGCGTAACCCTGAGCGAAAACGACATCGTCGATACGTTCAGGGTCGCATTTTGTCCGCGCCATCAAGGCTTTGATGGCAATTGCGCCCAGTTCACCTGCAGGTAGCGCACTAAGGCTCCCCATAAATTTACCGACCGGTGTACGAACTGGCGATACGATTGCTGCTCTACGCATTTTTTTATCCTGAACAAATAAATACAGGGATGCATTATCAATGACAGTGGATTTGGATTCCAGCGCGTTCTGCTTCCCAGTGATCGAGAACTAAGAAGGCAGTTAAAAGGCAGTTAAAATGCAGTAATTAGGCTTTATCGCTAATTCACTGAGCGCTATTACAATTGTTATGTCGCTTGTTTAAACTTCGGTAAGCTTATTGTATGTGGATGAGCATGCTAAACAGTGCTTAACATCGATGTTGTTTTAAAAGGGAGGGCATCGCGCGTTAATGATCACCGAAATGAATTCAACTGAAGAACACAATAATGGTTGGCAGGCATCAGTCAAAAGAATATTGACTGAACTCAAAGATAAACCAGGTGCACTGTTACCTGTTTTGCATGCGATTCAGACAGAAATAGGCTACGTTCCCGGGGAGTCGGTCACCTTGATTGCGGAAAGTCTGAGTCTTTCTCGCGCTGAGGTTCATGGCGTGATCAGTTTTTATACTTTTTTTAGATCGACCCGTGGTGGTTCTCACACGTTACAGATTTGCAGGTCCGAGTCGTGTCAGGCAATGGGAAGCAGAGAGCTAGAGTCTCACGCAAAGCAATCTTTACAGATTGGATTTGATCAAACAACCTCAGCCGGAGACATCACGCTTGAGGCTGTTTATTGCCTTGGGAACTGTGCTTGCTCACCAGCGATGCGAATTGATCATCAAGTTTACGGTAGAGTAACTGCCGAGAAATTTGATCAGTTAGTATCGGCGTTGCGGACCAATGTGATTGAGGTGAAGTGATTTGAGCCAAGCCGCCACAACAATCTATGTGCCACGTGACACCACGACAATATCGTTAGGTGCCGATCAAGTCGCTGATATGATTCAAACAAGCGCAGCCAATGAGCAACAGCGTCTCAACGTCGTGCGTAATGGTTCAAGAGGACTTTATTGGCTTGAGCCCATGCTTGAGATAGATACGGATAGGGGTCGTGTGGCCTACGGGCCGGTAATGCCGGATGACGTAGACGATTTTCTCGCAACTGAATGCTGGCGAGAACAGGCTGGGCATCCGCTTTATCTGGGTTTGACCGAGGACCTGCCTTTTCTCAAAAATCAGCAGCGTTTGACGTTTTCGAAAGTAGGTTTGATCGATCCGTTGTCAGTCGATGAGTATTGTCATTTAGGTGGTTTTGAGGGACTTCGCTGTGCGTTGAAACTTTCACCACAGGAAACTGTTTCGCAGGTCACAGACTCCGGGCTTCGAGGGCGAGGTGGTGCGGCTTTTCCCACAGGAAAAAAATGGCAGACGGTGCTTGATACCCGCGCTGAACAAAAATATATCGTTTGCAATGCTGATGAAGGTGATGCGGGCACTTATGCCGACCGTATGATGATGGAGAGCGATCCATTTGCCCTAATTGAGGGCATGACGATCGCAGCACTCGCAGTAGGCGCAAGTATCGGATATATCTATTTGCGTGAAGAATATCGGCTTTCAGAGGAGGTTTTGAACGCGGCGATTCGTCTGGCTTCTGAACATCATTTCCTCGGAGATAATATTCTCGATAGTGATAAATCCTTTAGTATCGAGGTCAGGCTAGGCGCAGGTGCTTATATCTGTGGTGAAGAAACGGCGCTTCTGGAGAGTCTGGAAGGCAAACGGGGCATGGTCAGGGCAAAACCTCCGCTACCTGCCATTCAGGGGTTATGGCAACAGCCAACGGTGATTAATAATGTGATCACTTTGGCAACGATACCGACGATCTTAGCTAAGGGGCCGGATTTCTATAGAAATTTCGGTATCGGTGGTTCGAGAGGCACCATGCCTTTCCAGCTTTCAGGAAATATTAAGCAAGCAGGTCTTGTAGAGTTGGCTTTTGGTCCCCCGTTGGCAACGTTATTAAATGAGTTTGGCGGTGGCACCGCGAACGGCCGAGAGATGAAAGCAGTGCAGGTAGGTGGACCTTTGGGAGCGTACCTGCCAAGCACTTTATGGCACACACAGTTGGATTATGAAGCCTTCGCGACCGTGCAGGCTGGCATTGGTCATGGCGGTATTATTGTTTTTGATGATTCGGTTGATATGAGTGAACAGGCGCGTTTTGCAATGGAGTTCTGTGCCATCGAATCCTGTGGCAAGTGTACGCCCTGTAGAATAGGATCCGTGAGGGGGGTTGAAGTTATTGACCAACTGGGACAGCGAGATGTCGAGTTTGAACCAGACGATCCTGAGAGACTGGCGCAAAAAGTTCTGCTTGAGGATTTATGTGAAACGATGACACTTGGTTCGTTGTGTGGGTTGGGCGGAATGACTGCGTTCCCAGTACTGAGCGCATTGAAGCATTTTTCAGAGGATTTTGACTAACTATGTTGAAGTATTTTGATCCACAGAGAGATATTGATCACGGAAAGGATTACGGTACGCCGCCGGTGATAACGGTTGCGGCGGCGCGTGGCATTGATCAACAAAGTCGGGAATTGGTCACTGTGAATATCGATGGTCAGGAGATCACGGTACCCGCTGGAACATCAATTCTCAGGGCCGCAGCTTTGGCTGATATTAATATACCTAAACTCTGCGCTACCGACTCGGTTGAACCCTTTGGTTCCTGTCGAGTTTGTCTGGTTGAGATAGAAGGGCGAAAGGGTTTCCCCGCATCCTGTACGACGCCGGTGGAAGCAGGCTTGGTCATAAGAACGCAGAATGAGGACATCGCCCGACTGCGAAAAAACGTGCTGGAACTTTATATCTCTGATCATCCACTCGACTGCTTGACCTGTCCGGCAAACGGTGACTGCGAATTGCAGGACGTGGCTGGCGAAGTCGGGCTGAGAGAAGTGCGTTACGGATTTGAAGGTAGCAGTCATCTCTCCGCTGTGAAAGACACCAGTAATCCTTATTTTGATTTTGATCCCGCAAAATGCATCGTTTGCTCTCGCTGTGTCAGAGCCTGTGCCGAAGTTCAGGGCACCTTTGCGCTGACCATCGAGGGGCGTGGATTTGATTCCAAAGTGGTTGCAGGACAGGCTCAAGACTTTATGAGCTCCGATTGTGTTTCTTGTGGCGCATGTGTTCAGGCCTGCCCAACTGCCACTTTGATAGAAAACACGATTATTGACGAGGGGCAGCCGGAGCATCGTGTTGTCACGACCTGCGCCTATTGTGGCGTTGGCTGTGCGTTTGAGGCCGAGCTAAAGGGTGACCAGATTGTTCGTATGTCTCCGCATAAGGGTGGTGAAGCAAATCGCGGACATTCTTGCGTGAAGGGGCGTTTTGCCTTCGGTTATGCAACTCATTCTGATCGTGTTACAAAACCGATGATACGCCAATCAAGAAGTGATCCCTGGCAGCAAGTTTCCTGGGACGAAGCTATCGAGTTTGCCGCTGATAAGATTCGATCGATTCAAGAGACCTACGGGAAAGATAGTGTTGGTGGTATTACGTCGTCCCGGTGTACTAACGAGGAAACCTATCTTGTTCAGAAATTAGTAAGGGCCGCGTTCGGCAATAACAATGTAGATACATGCGCCAGAGTTTGTCACTCGCCGACGGGTTATGGTTTAAAAACCACATTGGGCGAGTCGGCAGGTACGCAGTCTTTTGATTCTATCGAAAAAGCAGATGTTGTGATGGTGATAGGGGCCAACCCTACCGACGCGCATCCGGTGTTTGCTTCGCGGCTGAAAAAACGGTTGCGTCAGGGGGCGAAGCTTATTATTGCAGACCCAAGGGGCATCGACTTGGTGAAAGGGCCTCACGTTGCGGCGCAAGCGCATTTGAAGTTGCTTCCGGGCACGAATGTAGCGCTTGTTAATGCCATGGCGCATGTGATCTTGGCAGAAGGGTTGCACGCCAGCGGCTTTATTGAGGCGCGATGCGAAACACCTGCGTTTGAAGCTTGGAAGTCGTTTATTTCTGAACCGCGTAATTCACCAGAGGCAATGGCTGAGGTCACTGGCATTCCGGCCATTCAGATACGCGATGCCGCAAGAATGTATGCCAATGCCAACAACGGTGCTATTTATTACGGTTTAGGTGTCACCGAGCACAGTCAGGGATCGACCATGGTCATGGGAATTGCAAATCTTGCCATGTTGACTGGAAATCTCGGAAGGGAAGGTGTGGGCGTCAATCCGCTGCGTGGGCAAAACAACGTGCAGGGTGCCTGCGACATGGGTTCTTTTCCTCATGAGTTGCCGGGCTATCGGCATGTATCTGACGATGGGGTGCGAAAAAAGTTCGAAGCTCACTGGGGTGTCGCGATTGATGCTGAGCCCGGTCTACGCATACCTAACATGCTAGATGCCGCGGTCTCAGGCACTTTTAAGGGATTGTATTGTCAGGGTGAGGATATCGCCCAATCTGACCCTGATACACGGCATGTTGAGGCTGCCCTCGGAAATCTGGAGTGCCTGATAGTCCAAGATATATTTCTGAATGAAACAGCTAAATACGCTCATGTCTTTTTGCCGGGTGCAGCATTCCTAGAGAAGGACGGTACTTTTACCAATGCTGAGAGGCGAGTATCCCCCGTGCGTAAAGTTATGGCACCCCTAAGCGGAAAAGCTGACTGGGAAGGTACGGCGGCGTTGTCCAATGCCCTCGGTTATGAAATGAATTACAACCACCCTTCAGAGATTATGGATGAAATAGCGGCTCTGACGCCTACCTTTAGCGGCATCACCTACCAGCGCTTGGCTGCAGAAGGTTCGATACAGTGGCCGTGTACGAAAGAGCAACCGAACGGTACACCCACGATGCACGTCGATAGCTTTGTCCGCGGCAAGGGTTACTTTGCGGTGACTGAGTACGTTGCAACGGACGAAAAAGTGAATAAGCGTTTTCCGTTTTTACTCACCACCGGGCGAATACTGTCGCAATATAATGTTGGCGCGCAAACTCGGCGTACCGCAAACACGGATTGGCATGATAGGGACCTGCTGGAAGTGCATCCCCATGACGCCGAAGACAGGGGAATTGTTGATGGTGATCTGGTGCAAGTGAAAAGCCGCGCCGGTGATACGGTACTAACGGCACGCGTTACCGCAAGGGTTCAACCCGGTGTCCTCTACACCACTTTTCATCACCCTGATAGTGGGGCGAATGTTGTGACGACGGACAATTCTGATTGGGCGACGAATTGCCCAGAATACAAGGTCACTGCGGTACAAATCAGCAAGGTAATAGATACATCTGATTGGCAGCGATCGCATCGTCAATTCTCGGACACGCAGCTTGGGCTCCTTAAAAATGCAGTGGAGCCTGTGTGATGAGCGACGTGAAATCGGAAGCGGAACCGGAAGCGGAACCGGAAGCGGAACTAGACGCAAATCGACCAGCTGCGGTTGAACGCCCTATCGCTAGGTGGCCAGGTCCGCAGGAGGCAAATCAAAGAGACATGATCGCTGAAGAGGTGCCTGTAGCGCTGGTTTACAATGGCGTATCTCATGCAGTGATGATGGCGAGTCCCCTTGATCTTCGCGCTTTCGCTGTAGGGTTTAGTCTCACCGAAGGCATTGTCGATCACCCCGACGATATTTATGGCGTAGCGATTGCACGTGGGGATGCCGGCATTGAGGTTTCGATTACGGTATCAAATCGGTGTTTTGCTCGTCTCAAAAAGCTGCGGCGTAATCTTGTCGGCCAAAGTGGTTGTGGTTTGTGCGGGGCAGAATCTCTTGAACAGTTACGGCAGGACTTACCTGTTGTAAAAGCAACGTTCACTCTCAGCCATGATGCAGTCAATATTGCGGCGGGTAATCTGATACAGCATCAACCATTACAGGCACTAAGCGGTGCGGTTCACGGTGCAGCTTGGTGCGATACCAGCGGTAACATCGTGAAGGTTTGTGAGGACGTTGGCAGACATAACGCGTTGGACAAACTGATTGGTTCTTTGTACGACGGTGGCGCGTTCGCGGCATCCGGCTTTTTGTTGATGACAAGCAGGGCCAGCTACGAAATTCTGGCGAAAGCCGCACAATCTGGTATTGCTGTTGTTGTGGCAGTCTCAGCACCAACCTCGCTGGCGATTGATGTAGCTGCAGCTACGGGTATTACGCTGGTGGGTTTTTCTAGAGATGATCGGCATGTCGTTTATACGAATGGTCAGCGGCTGTCGGATACCATCGGGTGAGCGACCAAAGAGAAATGCGAGCAGAGAGGTAACGATGTCCACGAGAGAATTGGACCATCTGATCAAAATGATCAACCAGATTGCGGACAACATAGCGATCGGTGAAGATGAAGAGATTGCCGCAAGTAAAGTCTCTGACCATCTGAATCGCTTTTGGGCACGGTCAATGAGAGCGATGATCGTTGCATATGCGAACGGCGAAATTGTTGCTCAGGAAAGTAACCGGTTAAACCCGATTGCCCAACGAGCAACAGCACAAATTCAGATTACAGCAGCTCAACCGTAACCGCTTCAGCACAGTTGTTTGCGATCTCTCTTGCCTTATCTACGCTTTCAGCGGTTGCTAGCGCGACGCCCATGCGCCGCCGTCCTGCAACCTCGGGTTTACCAAACAGTCTCAGGTAGGTGTTGGGTTCTGCAATGGCTTGTTCAAGATTGCCGAATTGAATGTTATTGCTATCCCCTGAAACCAGTATGACGCTTGATGCCGCGGGACCTCGCTGAATTATTTGCGGTATCGGTAAGTCCAAAATAGCACGGGCATGCAGGGCAAACTCTGATAGGTCCTGAGAAGCAAGTGTCACCAACCCTGTGTCGTGGGGGCGCGGTGATACTTCGCTGAAAATCACCTCATTCCCTTTGATAAACAGCTCTACACCAAACAGGCCTTTTCCACCGAGTGCAGAAGTGACCTTCTCGGCCATTTCCTGTGATGCTTTCAAAGCGGCTTCACTCATCGGTTGTGGCTGCCACGACTCCTGATAGTCGCCTCCCTCTTGGCGGTGACCGATGGGTGCACAGAAACTAGTGCCGTCGCGGTGTCTGATGGTCAATAATGTGATCTCAAAATCAAAATCTACGAACCCCTCGACAATCACTTTGCCTTTGCCCGCTCGTCCGCCTGCCTGTGCATATTCCCATGCGGCGTCGATCTCGTTTTGTTCACGTACGAGCGATTGGCCTTTACCTGAAGAGCTCATGATGGGCTTGATCACGCAGGGTAAACCAACGTTGCGAATCGCCTCAAGATACGCCTGTTTTGTTTGAGCGAATTCATACGCGCTGGTTTTTAGACCTAACTCTTCTGCGGCAAGTCGACGAATACCTTCGCGGTTCATGGTCAGTTGGGTTGCCTTCGCAGTGGGAATAACCGTAAACCCCTCGGTTTCCAGCGCTGCTAATGTGTCCGTGGCGATCGCCTCAATCTCAGGCACAATTAGGTCAGGTTGTTCTTCTTCGATCACATTGCGCAATGCTTCACCGTCCAACATGTTGACCACGTGAGAGCGATGTGCGACCTGCATCGCAGGTGCATTTTCATAGCGGTCCACAGCGATAACCTCAACGCCTAGGCGTTGAAGCTCAATGGTCACTTCTTTACCAAGTTCGCCTGCGCCGCATAGCAGCACCTTTCGCGCGCTTTGAGAAAGAGGGGTGCCAATTTTAGTTGAGGTCATAGTGCTACTCTTGTTGTCGATTGATATTGATAGTTACACTGACAGGGGTATCACTTAAGCCATAGTAGCTGAGAATAAAAGCGTTGCTTTGATAGGCAGGCCCGCGCGGAGAATTCTCATGCAATTGTCGGATGATGCCAATGTTACCAAGTGATAATAATTGCCCTGGTTGAAGTAATTTACCCGATGTATGGACGTGATCCCGCAGCCAGCGCACAACATCAAGCGGCTTGTACCAGGTGGCCATCGTGCCGGTGTCAACTTCGACGCCGTTTTCGTCATGAACAGCAAAGGTGAATGTATTAATTTTGTCCATCATTGCGGGTGTGGCTTCAATCATTAAAGGTTCGCCAACAAACGACATCCGGCTGCCCATATTAGCCACGATTGTACCATTGATGCTTCGAGTGCCTGCTTCATAGTAGGGATCGGGAATTTCAGCAAAGGGAACGATAGCGTCCAATCCGGCGAGCAGCTCCATATCGCTTTGTGCATGGTTAATGTCTACGCTGCCGACTCTGAAAGCAAAGTCAGCTTCCAGAAAACCTCGCCGGGTCTGATCTAGCGTGATCGCTGTGCCGCTTGGTAGCATCATTCCCTCAAGCATTAGTCCACGGATTCCCTCGGGTGGAAAAGTTGGGAAACCTGGTCCGGGATCATGACCACCTGTCTTGTAACCGATGACGGGTCCCATTGTCGGCTGCACATATTCTGCGAATCTGTCCTGCCAGTGGTAAGCTTGCTCAAGCGTCATCGTATGGTTAAAACCCTGCATGGGTCGATGCGCGAAAAACTGATCAGCGATGTCTTGGACTTCATGATAAATCTCATCGCTGGTTACTAACGAACTTGCGGTGGTGTTGCGCTGATTCTGATTGCAACTTGCGAGAAGTGTCAATGCGGCAATGAATATCATTGTCTTCATGACACTTCCTTAATTTGTTGCTTCTTTTCTCTCTGCTTATTCATTTTCAGACGCTGATGATCGCTGTTGAAATCGTTTCTGAAAGTCAGATGTAGAATTGGAGTTCGGATAGTCTTCATCGGGTATGGGTACTTCCAGGAAGTCACACAGGGGTTCCCATCCTTGGCTCGCTTCAAAAACCAATAGGCGTTCTTTGGGTAGTGTGTCGATGACATGTTGATTATGCTTATTAAAGATAGAAATCGCATGTTGTCGATTGGATACGTCGCCGCCAAAAGTGTCTTCCAAAATCAGTTTTTTCACCATTAACGCATGTGGATCGGTTGTTTCTTTGGTTTCACCTAGCCACCCTCGGAATATGGTTGCGATAACACTGTCGTACCATTTGTCGGGGTCGCGCAGGGTCAGAATGACTTTTGATGCTGGGTATTGCTCGGCTAGCTGCTCCCAGAAAGTGCACACGGGCCAGTCGACCGCGCTGTTGTAACCCTCAAACACGGCTTCCCAGTCAACTTGCTTGCCATCTGCAGCACCTTGCCAGAGCGCAATGTGATCGGGTTTACCAAACACTTCCATCATATGGTGACAAGGACCGAAGCCCAGTATTTCTAGGGCAGATTTCATTGATAGTGTTCCGGTACGCCCAAACCCAGCACCCACTATTTTTAAAGTCATTTTGTCATCCCTGTTTGTTCGCTAGTCCGGAGAGAGACTATAGATCATTCATTGTTACGTTTCAGTATTCCGTGGTGTCTGAGGCAACCTTAGCGAGGATCAGGCTATCCTAAACCACGCGTAGCACGATTTTGCCGAAATGCTCGTTTCTCTCCATCATCGCAAGTGCGTCCGTCGCTTCGGCGAGTGGAAAAACCTGGTGAATCGGTAGCTGCAACTTTTTTCCTGCAGAGGACGATAGAAGTGATTCGGTCACTTTTTCGACAATCGATGAGACTTCTTTGCCTGTTCTAGTTCTAAAGGTCACCCCCAGATACTGAATGCGCCGCAGCGCATGCAAATCGTAGTTGAAGTCGCCGTGCATACCGCCTAGACGTCCAACGTTGATAATGCGTCCGCCGATTTTTGTCGCTTTCATGTTGGCGTTACCCACTGGTCCTGATATGTGGTCAATCGTCAGATCAACGCCGTGTCCGTCTGTAGCGTCGATCACTTGTTTTACCCAATGTTCATCGTTGCTGTTAACCACAATGTCTGCGCCATATTTTGCCAGTTGTTCTCGACGAGCCTCATTAGTTGATGTGCCAATTACCAGACCTGCGCCAAAGGCTTTAGCAATTTGCATCGCCATTAAGCCAACGCCTGAACTGGCCCCCTGAACTAGAATACTTTGACCAGGTAAAAGTTGACCATTGGTGACGATGGCATCATGTTCAGTCTGCAAGGCAACCGGCAGTGTCGCTGCTTCCTCAGAGCTCATTTCGGGAGGGGCAGGATAGATTCTGTCGCAGTGGCCAATGGCATATTCAGCGAAGGCGTTGCCACCCGCCGCCATCACGCGATCACCGACCTGCCAATTGGTTACGGTTTCGCCGACCTGTGCAATCTCGCCAGCCCATTCAAGTCCCAGCGGGGTGCCCGCGCCACCAACATTACCGTGGGATTGACCCTTGAGCATGCCTAAGTCTGCCCTGTTTAAAGCTGCAGCGTGCACTTTTACCAACACGTGATTGGGTCCTGGTGTAGAAACGGGCACAGTGGTCAAAGTGGGGCCGGACGTTGTTGCGACGATGGCTTTCATATTGATTGGCGGTGAAGATGACATGCGAGTTCCTTTGGATTGATGGGTATTGTTCAACACGACCAGTTGCCGTTGTGTAAGATGAGGACGAAATACAGTTAATACCTCACGGAGAAATCTTCTCGTGAATGGGGCGGTGATCTCCCTTTAGCATTTAGTCAACTATACGAGATTGATTCATGAAGGGAAAATCGTAATGATATGCGGAATTTAAACAGGGCTATTGTGATGGAATACCTGCGATGACCGAGAACTATTCAAATGAAGTCAAAGCCGAAGCTTTGAAAATTGCAAAAGGCACTCAACGACCCGGGCAGACGAAAGAGCAGACCCGGCTAATAGCGCAAGGTATTGAAAAAGGCATTGCTGAATACAGAAAAAACGAGAAGTCAAAAGCCAGAGACCGTGACAAAGCACGTAAAAAACAAGCTCGGGCAAAGCAGGTTGAAGATGCTGAACAAGAAGTTGTTGTAGGCGCAGACCGCAGGCCAAATTTTCTTCCATGGATGTTACTGCTGATGAGCTGGATCGGCTTCGCCGTGTTCCTCTTCTCACGGTAACGCAGATGAATGCAGAAGCCGGGCAAGATATTGATGGTAGACCTGCCGAGGAAAAACAATGTTAGGCAGATGTGAACTTGAGGCCTTAGTCTATCGACCCTGCAGATTACCGCTGAGTTGGGCGAGCCTGCTGATGCTGGTTTTTACATTTGGCGCGATACCCGACAGTTACAGCGGTGAGGAGTTTTTCTCTCGACCCGGTGAAGAGGCAGAAATTTAGTCAGGTGCCGCTGCCAAATCTTCCCGCAGTGTTTTCGCGGCACGGAAGAAGTGACACGCAGACCAGAACATC